>Ga0129333_10007738_pt1 | contig 10140 bp, 13 predicted proteins | sample CPB6_08_DNA_FD_94474 | JGI IMG/M metagenome (GOLD analysis project Ga0129333, IMG submission 94474) | Freshwater to marine salinity gradient microbial communities from Chesapeake Bay, USA - CPBay_Sum_0.6_0.8_DNA | ecosystem: Environmental > Aquatic > Marine > Coastal | place: USA: Chesapeake...
AACTTTTAGGGGAACAAATATTCCTGTCTGTTTTTTTTCATTCATATCAAAAAGGATAATTATAACCTGTTAAATCAAAAAACTTTGCACCTTCTTCATAAACCATTTCGATAATTTCATTTGTAAAATATCCCTCAGGGTTTTTCAAATCTTCAGTATCGTTTATTTTCCTTTTACACAAAATACTCAAATCACCAGATTCATTCAATTCAGAATTTTTGATGAAATCCAATTTTTGATAATCTTCATATAGATTTTCTAATCTTATAAAGTAATCGGGTGTACGGTTCATGAAAGGATATATAAATTTACCAAGTGATTGAAGTTTGAACCTATGGTAAAAAAAATCTTGAAAGTTTTTTGGATTCCAATCAACGGTTTTGTTGTTAAATTTATAACTTGAAAGAAGTCTTGTGAAAGGGTTTCTAGCAGTACAGATAAATGTATATTTTTCGTGTCCACTAAAATAACTCATGTTATGAACAGGCTTAAGTTCAAGAAAAATGTATCCATTCTCTGTTGTCTTTCTTGTTTTGAAACCAAACTTAGAGAAAATTTGTACCGCATGGTTTGAACCTGTCCTACTTTGGAGCCATAAAAAAGATTTATTTTCTTCAGATATTATCATACAAAAACTTTTGGTATTTCTTCCCAAGAGGTTGTATATTTTTGAGACATAAAATCCTGTCTCATTTCCCACTCTTTATTTTTATTTACAGGAGCCTGTACTAATTGTATAGATGTTGTAAAAAGTGTTGGTTGTTCAATGTTTTCTGGCATCAAATCATTGAATATGATTCCACACTTTTTGTAATTTTTACTCGAATTGTATATCTTCCTGAAATGAGGATATACTTGTGACCAAATTTGGTCTATATCTCTTGTTTGAGATTCAAATTTGATTTGTTTCGAACTATAATGTTTCTCACCTTTGTGAACATTCCCACTCAGAAATATTGTCGCTCTGTTAGGTGATATTTCATTATCAATAAGTTTCTTTACACCATTTTTAATATAAGTGTACATCGCTTCTGCAAGTTGGTCAAAGTCATTAACATCTTTACCAAAAGACCTTGTTGAGGCAATGTTTTTCTTCAACTTTGGATTCGGCTTTACAGGATGACAATACATTCCAAGTAGTTCACACTTAGTTCTTAAACCATTTACATTCATTAATCTTCTAACAACTGAATCTTGCATCATAACAAACTGTCCAACACTATCAACCCCCAAACCTTTTAACTTTTTATTCCACTTTCTACCAATACCCCAAACCTCGTCAACTGAAATTGTGTAAAGTGAATCCCTAAAATTTTGTAAACTCCAATATGAACAAACACCATCGTATGATGGTTGTTGTTTTGCCATATATGATGTAAGTTTTGCTAATGTCTTGTTAGGACCAACACCAATTGAAACGGGTATTCCTGTTAGTCTTTTAACTTCGTTTCTAATTAGATGTAATCTATCGAGAAGTTCTTCATCAGGTATATTTGAAAAGTCCACAAAACATTCGTCTATTGAATACACTTCAACTTCATTTGCGTACTTCTTAATTGTGGTCATAACTCTATCTGACATATCACCATAAAGATTATAGTTGGAAGAGTAGACACAGAACCTATGTTCATCCATAAAATCCTTTTTCATAAAGAATGGTTCACCCATTTTTATTCCTAAGTCTTTCGCTTCTTGTGAACGAGCAATAACACAACCATCGTTATTAGATAATACAACGGTTGGTCTACCTATTGAAATAGGATTAAAAACTCTTTCACAACTAACATAAAAGTTGTTACAATCAACAATACCAATTTTTTTATTGGACTTCATCTTTGTTTAGTTTTGGTTTTCCGTGAGGTTTTGGTTTTCCATTCTCATCAAGTAATACAAATACAATTTTATCAATTCTAATAATTGATTGTTTGGTTATTTTATTTCTAACATCACAAGCAATTGTTATTGATGTCGTACCTACACTCACCAAGTCCATTCCGAACTCAATTATATCGCCAAGTACCGCTGTTGAAACGAAATTCACTTCTGACATTGCTTTGGTTACAATGTTCGGACTTCCCAATTGACAAATAGCGAATATCGCCGCTTCTTCGTCAACCCACTTCAAAACTTGTCCCCCGAACAAAGTTCTCCTCGGATTTAAGTCCCCAGGTTTTACCAATTTTCTTGTTCTATATTTCATTACAATTTATTTAATATCCAACTTACTCTACCCCAAACATTCTCTTGTCCTTCGTATTCTCTAATCTTAAAATGATTCTTTTCTGTGAGTACAACTAAATCACCCTCTGTAGGGTCAATAGAACGGTCTATAACGAGGATATTCCCTGTCTTGACTCCAAGTGTGTTTGGACCCATATAACGAAAATAAAAGGTCGTATACGTGTTCTGAATGATTAGGTCATTGAGGTCAAGACGTTTGTCAACATAAGACTCAGCGGGTGATGCAAAACCTGTGGTTCTTGATTTGATATTTAACTCTTTTACAGTATTATTCACACTACAAAAATAGTAAAATATTTTCTATCTTCAAATAAATTGTTTAGTTAAATATTTCTCCAATAAGGACTTGAGGTCTTATTCCTAAAGCAGCCGCAGTACAAAGTCTTGTGTTCCCCGCAACCAAATGAAATCTATCTCCGAACTTCAAAATCAAAGGTCTTTTGTAATCACCACTTTTAAGTGCTTTACTTAGTTCACGAGGGTCTTGTTTGTTATATTTCTTGGCAAGGGCTAAAACTTTTTTCATTTCACCTTTCTTGATTTGATTACTCTCTGTATTTTCGAGTTTACTCCAAACACTGTCAGGGATTTTTACCTCTCTAGCGTTGTCAAAGGCTTGGTAAATGTCTGAAACCGAAACGTCAATGTTTTCGTCTCTATTCAAATCTTGAGCAACCCTTTCAATCTCATCCATTTCTGATTTCAAATATCTTTTTCTTCTATCAATAAAAAATTGGACATCATTTCTTATCTCATCAAATTCATTATAACTTGAATCAAGTATATAATTCTCAAGTTCCTTCATTGAGGAAAATTTCAAGTGAGAGAGGATTTCGGGATATTGTTCAACATCCTTCAAAACTTCTTTGACACCAGCGGAATCAGGTGAAAGTTCGTTCAAAAGTTTTTTAATTCTACCTATTTGCTCACTCAATATCATAAATAAGAATCTATTTTACTACCTATTGTTGAATAAATAGGTTTATTTCCATGAGGCTCTATGGGACCAATTGGAGGTTCAATTACGGTTGCACCTTCGTCTTCAAATTTCTTATAATAATTTCTCACGTCTTTCTCTTTTATGTTTTTCAAACCACCCCATCCCCAAGAACCTTGTACAACATAAAACTTCGCATTTGGAAATTTGATTCTGAGTATTGAAAATAATAAAGGGACGTTGTCATTGGTAAATTTACCAAATCCGCCGTTTGTACCAATAACTATTATTACATTTTTAATATCCTTACTTTTAGGATATTCTGAAAGTGCACTTATTAGCCATGAAACAGTTTTACCACCTTCCCAAAGTGACGACTTACCAGGGTTTGGTGAAATTACACTTGCTTTTGATGTGTTTTTATCTACGTACGGTACTTGAGAGTCTCCAATTATAATATTTTCAGAACTACCGATTGGTAAACCTAATTCTTTTCTTATTTCTAACTGCTTTACGTCATCAACATTTTTTACGAATTCGCGGGCCATCTTAATCCTCTTCGGTTTGAAATCTTTGGGAGATATTCCATCTAAAAAAGCTTTGTGAGCGGCTTGAGTGAAAGGTCCATATTTACCGTCAATTCCGTCTTTGTTGGGACCGTACTCACCAATATAATACCCTTTGTCAACAAGTTCTTTTTGTAGTTTTTCAACTTCTTCATTGTACTTATAGGATTTTACGAAAGGTTTATTCAATATTTCAGTATCACTTACTTTCGTAATTGGACTCAATTTATTGAATTTTCCCCCTACTTTGGCAAGTGCTCCCCAATGTGAATCACTTCCTGATGATGAAGCCCCGAGAACAATTCCACTACCTCTCGATTGCGAACCTCCAACGAAGACGTTACTCGCAGGTACACCGTTCGAAACTGCAGACTGAACGATACTTTTAGTTTTCTTACTCGATGCAAATGGTTCAACCACAAAAAGTTTGTTTTTGTTTACGTAAGAACTATTACTTAATTCATTTGCTTTGGTTGCCCCAGCACTGAAAAGAAAAATAGGTATATTTGGATGATTTTTAAGGAAGTTCAAGATTGTAGATGTTGATTCATTATATCTGAATCCTTTAACGTTTTTATCTGAACCTAACCCTTTTTTTAGTAACTCAACTTGTTGATTAATCGGATAATCAGATTTTCTGTAATCTAAACCACCAACCAATACGGCATCATATCCATCAGTGTTTGCCTCATTAATAAAATGTGATTCTTTCAAAGACTCCCCGAACAATTTTTTCAAATGTTGTGGGAATTGTTTTTGGAATTTTTTTAGATAGACGGAGGCCAATATACTTGCCATATTTTCAACAGGTCCTCCTATTTCTTGTATTGGCTCGTCCTCAGGGACACCCATAACTTGATGTTGATATTCATGAACCCATTCATGAGCAACAGTTCTCAGAATATCAACTAACAATCTATCTTTAGCTAAGACGAAAATTTCATGATGTGGAAGTCTTACGCCTGTGGTCATTGGTACTTCACCTCTACCCAACGTAAAATGAAGATATACATCGTCTTTTAACTTCAAATCACTTTGAAGTAATTGACAAAAATCTTTGATGACTTCAACATCATCTTTAAGATTTGTTTTAGAAATGTTTTTTAAGCATACCTTCATGTTTAATAAATATCCTTCACCAAATTAAGTGCTTGAGCGATGATTTGGTGCATATCATAATAAACATAGGTCGCTAATCTACCTCCGAAATAATGATTAGGTAATTCCTTTGTAAGTTCCTTGTATTGTTCGTATATCAGTGTATTTTTCTCATCTCTGATTGGGTAATAGGGTTCATTTTCTCCAGTGTAATCTGCAGGAAACTCATAACTAATGATAGTGCTTTTTTGACCCTGAGGGTCAAACCATTTGTGTTCTAAGATTCTCGTATACTTTGTTTCAGAATCAGTATAGTTTACTACAGGCACACCTTGAAAGTTTGAAGATTCTAATTTTTTCGTGTCCCACTCTAAACTTCTGTATTCCAATTTACCAAACTTATAATCAAAGAACCTATCAATCGGACCTGTATAAATTGTCTTATGTGCTAATGAATCGTGATATTGACGAGTATCAAAATAATCAACTTCAAGCTCAACATCACTCTTCTCCAACATACGTTCAAAAATCTGTGTATATCCACCGATTGGCATTCCCGTGAATTTGTCGTTGAAATAATTACTATCCCAAGTGTATCTTACTGGTAATCTTTTGATTATTGACGCAGGCAGTTCTGAACATTTCTTGTTCCATTGTTTTTCTGTGTAACCCTTTATTAGTTTTTCGTATATATCTTTACCTACCATTGAAAGTGCCTGTTCTTCCAAATTGGTGACTTTACCTGAGAATCTTTGTCTTTGGATTATATTTTCGGCATCTGTCGGTGTAGTGACGCCCCATAGTTGATTAAAGGTCCACATGTTAAAAGGAAGTGTGTACATTTTCCCGTTGTAATTTGCAATCACATTATGAGTATATTGTCTGAATTCTGCAAATTGATTAACGTAATCCCAAAGATATTTGTCGTTCGTATGGAATATGTGGGCACCATACTTGTGTACATGAATTCCATCGACATTTTCCGTATAACAGTTTCCACCTATAACAGGTCTTTTATCTATGACCAAGCATTTCTTACCTTTTTTGGTAAGTTCATAAGCACAAACGGAACCAAATGGTCCCGCTCCTACAATCAAATAATCATATTTTGTATGTTTGATTAACATCATTTGAAGTCAAACTTAAAACTTTCTGAATCAATTATGTGTTCTTGAGTTTTCTTAAGAAGACTTTCTTTATATTCGTTTAGATAATTACTGGTGTCCAAATAACATCTGTTTTCAATTAAGAATGACTTATTTGGGAATGGATTTTTTCTTGAGGGTTCCATCATAATATCTATGGTTTTAAGAGCGTCTTCAAACTTACCCAATTTTTCATAGTGTTGTGCTAGATATAATAAATTCTCATTCCTTCCATCGGAAAATTCTGAAGATAATTTGAAAACCTCTTCTCCTTTATCAGTTTGACCTATGAAATCATAACACCAACCCATTACTACTAAAGCAAAATAGGCCATCTCATCTTTGTATTTTGGTTTTTTCTCTTGACCCCAATGATGAGTGAGTTCCATAAATCTTTCATAATACCAAATAGCCCTTCTCGCATATTCTTCAGAATGTATTCTACCGAAAGGAAGCTCTTTTGAATTTCCATAACAATCAGCATAACTCTTAGCCAAATACCAAAGATGGTATGGGTCCTCTAAAACTTTATATCCAACAACTTTGTCAATTTCTAATTCCAAGGCATCTCTTAAGAATTTTCTTGGTGCCGCCCACGTATCTCCGTCTTGAGAAACTACGTGTCTGAAACCGTAGGGCATATTCAATCTTTGGAAACTTTCACCAATTTCAGGTAAATGAATTGTCTCATGTCTTTTATCATGTGCAAAAAACCAAGGTAATTTTGCATTCCAAAACCAAGTTCTAAAGTATCTTGTATCTCCAGCCTCAGCACCAAGATTATAACTTTGAACTGATGTGTCATCCAAAATAGACCAATCAAAATCAGGTTCAACTTTTAATCTTTCGTCGGCATCCATTCTTAAAATCCAATCGCATCCATGGTCTGCGGCTAAACACTTCTGTAAGGTGTGGTCTCTATTCCAACCTGGAAAGTTCCATTCAACTTGATAAGTGAAACCGGCTATGTTTTTACTTTTGAAGAACTCATTAATTTTTTGTTCAGTGTCATCAGACCCATTACATTGAATAACATAATAATCAATATAAGGTGCAACTGATTCCAACATTCTCATAATGGTTTTGGATTCATTTCCAACCATTGAGTTCATTACGATTTTAGCTTTTTTATTCATAGATATAATTCATTACTTGTTCTTCATCGAAGAACTTTTTTATTGGAACATGGTTTTGAAATTTATGTGAATGACCTCTCTCTTCATTCCAATACCAATCTTCAAAACCCAATTCATGTATTCTTTCGTGTATTCTTTTATCATAGTGGTCTCTAATAAGTCTGGCTCTTCTGTTGATGTCCTGAGAATTATTATCAACTGTACTATTACGGTTATTGTATTGTAAGTATAACATTCTTTTTACATGAATAAACTTAGTATGTAAAAAACTTCTAACAATCATTTCAAAGTCATCTGCAACTGGAGTAAGTTTGTTGTGTCCCCCAAGTTGATGATATAAACCTCTCTCCCACATTCTTATGTGGTCAGGCATTGATATATTGAATCTTATGGTTAGTGGATTTATGTCAGGATACCAATGTGCCAAATATTTTTTACCGTCAGCCTCAACCCATGAATGACCCGCATAACCAAAGTCAAAAAAGTTGTCATCCCGACCATACCAATTTCCAGTCCAATCGTGGTCATAGGATTTCATCTCACCATCATCATACAATTCACAAACATCTGTATAAAGGAAACCAGCATCGGGATATTTCAAAATTGCGTCATTACAAATGTCAAGACAGTCTGAAATTAAGGCATCGTCATGGTCAAGTTCACATAACCAATCTCCGTCACATAACATTGCTGCTCTATGTTTTGCCAAACCGACATTACCACCTGAAAGAGGGTATATTTTGTGTATCTTGACCCTGTAATCTAAGTTAGAAATTTGTTGTAACAATTTCCACGTATCATCATCAGGAGAATCATCTACCACTACCCATTCCCAATTTGTAAAAGTTTGATTTTTTAAACTTTCATAAGTTCTTTTGATTCTTTCACCTGTTTTATATGTTGGCGTGAATAAAGAGAATCTTGGTCTGTGATAGTCAGTATTTTTGAATACCGACTGACACACAATTATATTTGCCAAAACATTATCAGGTTGAAGTTGGTCGTAATGAACGTACTTTTTCTCTAAAAAATAATGAGGTACATCAATTTTTTCTACAAATGAAATAATAACATCAGGTTGGTATTTGGTATAGTCCCCAACCACATCGTTTGTATAAGGTAAAGAATATACATGAACGTCATCGTAAAGATTTTCCTCGAAATAAATGTCTGAGTATAAAATTTGTTCCCCTTTGTTGTGCCATCCGTAAACAATTGCGCTAGGTTTTTTTGTCTTCATTAACTTTGTGTATTAAATCTTTATTTGGTCGAAATTTTCTATCTCTAACAATTCTTAAACCTCTATCTATACTATCAGCTCTCTCACGTGTCAAATTTTGAATTATTTTGAAAATTTTACCATCTGACCCATCTAAAGATAATCTAACGCCTTTTGTGGTAAAGATTGAATAACTCAAATAAACACATGTATTTTTGAGGTCATGGCAATGCACAACGTGAATGTCTTCAACTTCACCGATATTAACACCACCATGTTTAGTGTAATGAATAAATTTATCTCCTTTGTTAAACATCTCCATCTGAATCCCAATCTGTTAATACAAATTCTAATCTAATACCTTCGATATGTCCATATCTGTTGACCCAAGCATTTCCTTTTAGACCTCCACTTGAAGAAAAATAAGTGGATTTGGAACATTTATCTTTCTTCGCCAATTCCATAGCTGAAATGAGTCTATCTTTAGCCGACTCTTTGAGTCTCTCAATTGAAGGTGTTATGTTCTCGAATCCCCAAGTCCAATCGAGGGACTTCATGGCAAGATGGCACTTTTCGAAATCAAAATTTTCTATAATTTCGTCAATAAGGTTTTGTTCCTTCTCTGAGGGATTTCTGAATATTCTACCCATAACACCCCAAATATAAAAAAATTATGTGATAAAAGGAAATACCTAAGGTTTGATAAAAACCTTTGTGTCTTTAGGTACATTGTTGACTAACCATTGTATTGCGTCATTTGAAACTCTGATACATCCATTAGAATGTGGTTCGCCGAGTAAGTTTTCCCTGTTAGTTCCGTGAAAATAGATGTTTCTTGAGAATGCGTTTTTGTTACAATCCTCAAGTCCGTTGAGTTCTAATATTCCTGTTAGAACCTCGGCTATGTGTTTGTTCCCTTGAGGGTCAACTCTTACTGAATCCATGTTTGGACCTAATATTTTTCCTGTTGGTATTTTTGAAACAATGACCTCATAAGGTTTTGCCTTTATTTTATTACCAATACTCAGTAGTCCAATTGGTGTTTCTTTATTGTCGGGTTGGTTACTGAATCCATTAGCACCTGTTGAAACTTTATAAGTTCTAATTGGTGTCTTTCCGTCCTGAGTGTAATACAAAGTTTGATTCGGTCCCCAAACTATGAGTAACTTTTCACCCTGTTTTATCATTTGGTTTTTGATAAGGTCGGAGTAAAGTTGTTTCCAATCTTTGGATTGGATTTTACTTGAACTACATGAATCATCAGAATCTCCCTCATCGTCGAACCATGTCCTTGGGTCATACCATTGTTCTTCAAGGGTTTTTAATTGTGATTTTGTGATGATGTATTTCATATTGATAAATATAAATGGTAGTAAAAGTCACTCACTAAAATGAAGCTCTATTCGGAAATTGTCTTCTATGTGGTTTTCCGTGATGTCTTTTACACTTACTACATACAGGTTGAGGTCTGTGTTGAGCCATTCTAAATTTTTGGGCCGCTCTCATTTGTTGCATTCTCTTGAATTGTTCTTCAGTCATTGTAATAATGACTTTACCATCCTTTCTTTCAATTTGAGGTCTTCCCATCTCCAATCTTTGTTGATGGTCTACAAAGTCTCTAAATTGATTTGGTAGAACTCTTTGACCTTGAGGTTTCATTGGGGGTTGAGCAATAAGTGTAAATGAAACAAATACACTTGCCATGATTAGTATTAATCTTTTCATAATTATTTTTTTTAAGTGTTTAGAAAATCTAAGTTAGAGTTCCAATAAGGGAATGGCTTTATTTTTTTAGGAG
>Ga0129333_10007741_pt1 | contig 10139 bp, 13 predicted proteins | sample CPB6_08_DNA_FD_94474 | JGI IMG/M metagenome (GOLD analysis project Ga0129333, IMG submission 94474) | Freshwater to marine salinity gradient microbial communities from Chesapeake Bay, USA - CPBay_Sum_0.6_0.8_DNA | ecosystem: Environmental > Aquatic > Marine > Coastal | place: USA: Chesapeake...
GGTGGGCCGGGTTGGATTTGAACCAACGTAGGCAGAGCCAGCGGATTTACAGTCCGCCCCCATTAACCACTCGGGCACCGACCCGAACCACACCCCAAGAACTTACCAGCCGGTGGGTCCGCCCCGGCGCATCCGGTTGCTTGGGGAGCGATTCAGTGGGCGTGAGCTCCGCCTCTCGGAACCGGCCTCCCCGCCGCTCCTGCCTACGATTGGGCCAGTGCGTTCCGGTGTGCCGGCACCCATCCATGCGCGTGCTGCTGCTCAACGGCCCGAACCTGAATTTGCTGGGCCTGCGGGAGCCCGGTCTCTACGGTGCCCAGACCCTGGCGGCGATCGAGGCCGACCTGGCTCGCCAGGCCGCAGGGCTCGGCGTGGCCCTGGATTGCTTCCAGAGCAACCATGAGGGTGCCCTGGTGGATCGGGTCCATGCCGCCCGCGGCGATGCCGATGGGATCCTGATCAATGCCGGCGCCTACACCCACACCTCGATCGCTCTGCGCGATGCCCTGCTGGGGGTGGCCATTCCGTTTGTGGAACTGCATCTGAGCAACGTGCACGCCCGTGAGGTTTTCCGCCATCACTCCCTCCTGGCCGACAAGGCCCTCGGTGTGATCTGCGGCTTCGGGCCCGGCAGCTACAGCCTGGCCCTGCAGGGGCTGGTGCAGCAGCTGCGCCAGGGGAGCGCGGCATGACCATCACGCTCGAGAACCCCACGGCTCGGGTTCGCTGGCTGGCGGCCCCCAGCAGTGCCGCCTGGCTGGAGGCGGCGATCACCAGGCCCGATCTGGTGCTGATCGATCACGCCCACTGCGAGCGCAAGGCGGCCGGTGTGGCCCTGCAGCTGATGTTCCGCTACCCCTCCGATGGGGCGCTGGGGGCGGCGCTCAGCGCCCTGGCCCGCGAGGAACTCGAACATTTCGAGCGGGTTCTGGCCTTGCTTCAGCGCCGCGGTATCCCCCTCCGGGCTCTGCCCGCCCCCGCTTACGGCGCTGCGCTCACGGCGGCGGTGCGCCGCGGCGAGCCGGAGCGCCGGCTCGATTCCTTTCTGGTGGCCGGCCTGATCGAGGCCCGCAGCCACGAGCGCATGGCCCTCCTGGCGGCCCACAGCCCCGATCCGGAGCTGCGTCAGCTGTATGGGGATCTGCTGGCCAGTGAGGCGCGCCATTTCGGCCTCTACTGGCTGCTGGCGGAGGATCGCTACCCCCGTGCAGCCACGGTGGCGCGGCTGGAGGAGCTGGCGGTGGTGGAGCATCAGGCGCTGGCCGGTGCGCCGCCGCCACCGGAGCAGGTGCGCATGCATTCCGCCGGCGTTGATCAGGCCAGCAGCGGATAGCGCGCCGCAATCCCATCGCCTGTGAACTGTGCGACCCAGCCCTCCGGGTTGTCGAAGAAGCGGATCGCGCAGAACTGCGGGGCGCTGCCCATGTCGAACCAGTGGCGGGTGCCGGCGGGCACGCGCAGGAAGTCGTCGGCTTCGCACAGCACCTGCAGCACCTCATCGCCGATGTGCAGGCAGAACAGGCCGCGGCCCTCAACGAAGAAGCGCACCTCGTCCTCGCTGTGGGTGTGCTCGGCCAGGAATTTCTGGCGCAGGGCCACGCGATCGGGGTGATCGGTGGTGATGCGGATCGCATCGACGGTGGGGTAGGTGCCGCTGGCCTGCACCCGCGCGATCTCACTGGCGTAGGCGGCCAGGATCTGCTCGGCCGTGGCCCCTTCGGGTAGCTCGGCGCGGGCCGGCCAGTGCTCGAAGCCAATGCCCCGCAGCGCCAGCTGCTCGGCGATCAGGGCCGGATCGTTGCTGGCCAGCGTGGGTAGCGGCTCATCGCCCGCCTGAACAGGAAAGATCTGCAGATGGCTCATCGGCGGGCCCTGGCACGCGGGTTACAGCCTAGAAAGGGCTGAACGGTCACCCATGGCACCCCGAAACCGCCCCCCAGACCGCCCTGTCACCATGGCTGATCTTCTGCGGGCCCCGGGGCCTGAAGGCCCGCCCGTGGCCGGCATCACCCTGGTGGGCGTGGGGCCGGGCGATCCGGAGCTGCTCACCGTGGCGGCCGTGCGCGCCATCACCGCCGCCGCTGTGGTGGCCTATCCGGTGGCGCAGCTGGAGGGCCGCGGCATGGCTGCCGCCATCGCCGCCCCCTGGCTCCGCCCGGAGCAGCGCCATCTGCCGCTGTTGTTTCCGATGGTGGCGGAGGCGGAGCCGCGCCAGCTGGCCTGGCGGGCGGCCGCTGATGCCCTGGCGGTGGAGGTGGCGGCAGGGCGGGCCGTGGTGCTGCTCTGCGAGGGCGACGCTTCGCTTTACGCCAGCTGCTCCTACGCCCTGCTGGCCCTGGGCGATCGTCATCCCCACTGCCCGGTGCGGGTGGTGCCTGGCATCACGGCGGTGGCGGCGGCGGCGGCGGCGGCCAGCGGTGCTGGCCAGGCCTGGCCGCTGGCGCTGCAGCAGGAGGCGCTGCTGATCCGACCGACGCCTGAGAGCGCTGCCGAGCTGGAGGCGTTGCTGGAGCGCGCCGCCGCCGAGGGGATGGTGCTGGCCCTGCTCAAGCTCGGTCGGCGCTGGGCCTGGCTGCGGCCGCTGCTGCAGCGGCGCGGGTTGCTGGAGTCGAGCCTGTTCGCGCAGCGGGTGGGCTGGCCGGATCAGCTGCTTGCGCCGGCAGCGCTGGTGCCGGCGGCGGAGCAGCCCTACTTTTCGCTGCTGCTGATCCGCCAGGGTTGGCCGGCGGTGCTGCCCTGAGCCAAGGTCGAGGGTGAAGCCCGCTCCATCCAGGTCATGACCCCGATCGACTGGCTTGCCCTGCTCCACCCGGTGCTGGTGATCCTGTTCGTGTATCCGGTGGTGGGTGCCACGATTCGCCTGGGCATCCTGGTGCGCGAGAAGCGCCTTGGCATCACCGAGCAGCCGGCGCTGGTGCCGCGCGAGCACGCCGACCACGGCCGCTGGGTCACCGCCGGCGTGGTGGTGGCGGTGCTGATCGCGCTGGTCTATTCCTTTCTCAGCGCGGCGCTGACCGCTGGCATCCCCTTCAACGGCGGGCTGCCGCGCCTGCTCTCGCTGCTGCTGGCGAGCCTCGGCACTCTGGCGGCGCTGCTGGCACTGGTGCGGGTGAAGCGGCCGGCGCTGCGGGCCAGCTTCGGCCTGCTCACCTGGGCCGGCCTGCTCGGGGTCGGCGCCCAGCCGGAGATCCATCGCCTCTGCGACGACCCCTTCCGCGGCGCCTTCTGGGCCTCCCACTACTGGAGCGGTGTTCTGCTCACCGGCTTGCTGCTGTTCACCCTGGCGGCGCGGCCGGAGATCACTCGCCAGCTGCGCTGGCGGCGTCTGCATGTGGCTGCCAATCTGCTGGTGATGGTCCTGCTGGCGGTGCAGGCGATCACCGGCAGCCGCGATCTGCTGGAGATCCCGCTCAGTTGGCAGACGACGACGATCGAGCGCTGCGACGTCAGGACCCGCACCTGCCCGGCCTCGCTGCTGCCGGCTGCGCGGCCTCAGCCTGAAGCGCTGCCGCAGTAGCCGGGGCGATCAGGTCTGGGCTGCCAGCTGCTCTGTCGCGCCCTGCAGCAGGGCCAGGGCCTCGGCTGCGGTGGGGGCGCGCATCAGGGCGTGGCGCAGTTGCGGTGCTCCGGGGAAGCCGCTGCAGGTCCAGCCCATGTGCTTGCGGGCGATCAGCAGGCCGTGATCGCCGCGGGCTGCGACCAGCGCCTGCAGCTGCTCGGCGGCCAGTTGGATCCGCTCCAGAGCGCCGGGGCTGGGCGGCACCGGCCGGCCGCTGAGGGCCGCATCGATCTGGCCCACCAGCCAGGGGGCCCCCATGGTGCCGCGGCCCACCATCACGCCGTCGGCACCGGTGAGCGCCAGGCAGGCGAGGGCATCCTCCGGACTGTTCACATCGCCGTTGGCAATCACGGGGATGGTCAGCGCCTGTTTCACTGCGGCGATGGCCGGCCAGTCGGCCTGGCCCTTGAAGCCCTGCTCGCGGGTGCGGCCGTGCAGGGTGAGCAGCTGGGCACCGGCGCTCTCCAGCCGCTGGCACCAGGCCACCGGATCGGCATCGCTGTCGCACCAGCCCAGGCGCGTCTTGACAGTGACCGGGATCGACACGGCGGCAGCCACCGCCTCGATCAGCCGGGCCGCCAGATCGGGCTCGCGGATCAGGCCGCTGCCGCCGCCCTTGCGGGCGATCTTCCTGACGGGGCAGCCCATGTTGATGTCGATCAGGAAGGCGCCGGCGGCCTCGGCGCGCCGCGCCGCATCAGCCATGGCGGCTGGACGGTGATCGAACAGCTGCACACCGATCGGGCCGGCCTCGCTGGCGAGCTCCTCCACCTTGATCAAACCGTGGCCCAGCTCCAGGCTGGTGGCGTTCACCATCTCGGTGAAGAGCAGGGCCTCCGCAGCCCAGCGGCGCACCAGTCCGCGGAAGATCCGGTCGCTCACCCCCGCCAGGGGCGACTGCAGTACGCGGCAGCGCAGCTGGCGCGGCGTGCCCTGGCCGGGCATCTCCAGGGCGGCGGCGAAGAGCGGCGGCGGAATCGTCGGCAGGGGCGAAACCGTGGCTGAGGGCTGGGTCACCGGTTCATTGTCTCCGCAGGCGATGCTGGAGCGGACTCCCGGCCATGACCTGCCTGTGGACGCCGCCGCCACCCCCGCGCCTTACCCCCTCAGCCGTGTGCTGCTCGAGGCGGTGCTGGCCGATCGCACCACGGACCGCTTCGTGTGTGCACTGATCTGGCCGCGCCTGGGCTACGCGCCCGATGGCTCCGGCATCTGGATCGCGGGTCCGGCGGCGGAGGCTGGCTGGCGGGAGTCGTTCCCGATCGAACCGCAGTTCATCGCGGCCCGGCCAGCCTCCGTGGCGCTGACGCGCTCGATCCCCAGGGAGTACAAGCAGCTGCTCAAGGAGCAGCTGGGCTTTGCCGGTTACAGGATCGGTGCGCTCTATCCCCGCCGCACCCGGCGGGCCACGGCCGTGAACTGGCTGCTGGCGCACCTGGCCCGGCGGGGCGAGCCGCTGCCGGAGCAGGGCCCCCTGCCGGCGCTGCTGGAGCCGCCGGCCGATCCGGTGCAGGGCCACGCGGGCGACCCGCCGGTGGGCTGAGGCGACTGACCTCCACCGCTGGGTTCAGGTCTGGATCGTCACCGGGGTGCCCAGCGGTGTGTTGTCGAACAGCCAGCGGGCATGGGGGCTGGGCATGCGCACGCAGCCATGGCTGCGCGGCACCCCGAAGCGCTCGCCGGCAGCTTCCTGCCAGGGGGCACCGTGCAGGCAGATCATGCCGTCCTGGCTGATGCAGAGGGCATACGGCACACCGGGGGCCACATAGCCGCGCCCCTGCATGGTCACGCTGCGGTGCTTGGAATAAACCTGACCGAGGCCGGTGGGCGTGGGGCTTGAGGCCTTGCCGGTGCTCACCAGCACCGTGCGGATCAGCTCCTGCTGGGGGTTGTAGACGTAAAGCTTCTGGTCGGAGAGGTCGACCACGATCGCCGCGATCAGTTCGACCATGGCGGGCAGCCGCACGGGGCGGCGGAGGAGGACCCCATCGCCCTAGCGAGACGCGCTGAGTCTTGTGGTGCGACCGCTGAATCTCTTTCGTTTCTCCCATGCCGTGCTCCTGGGGCTCGGGTGGTTGCTGTCAGCGGTAGGCCGGCGGCTTGCGGCCCGGTCGGCTGCCCTGCCCGCTGGCCTGTAGGGTCAAGCAACGACAGTTGTTGTGATACTCAATTTGGCCCTGCCGGTCGTCGCCATCATCGGCCGCCCCAATGTGGGCAAATCCACCCTGGTGAATCGTCTCTGCAAGAGCCGCGAGGCGATCGTGCACGACGAGCCCGGGGTCACCCGCGATCGCACCTACCAGGAGGGGTACTGGCGTGACCGTCACTTCAAGGTGGTCGATACCGGTGGCCTGGTGTTCGACGACGACAGCGAATTCCTGCCCGAGATCCGGGAGCAGGCGAATCTCGCCCTCGCTGAGGCCGCCGTGGCTGTGGTGATCGCCGATGGCCAGCAGGGCATGACCGCTGCCGATGAGGCGATCGCCGAGTGGCTGCGCGGCCAGAACGTGCCGGTGCTGCTGGCGGTGAACAAGTGCGAATCCCCCGAAGCCGGCCTGGCGATGGCCGCCGAGTTCTGGAGCCTGGGCCTGGGCGAACCCCATCCGATCTCCGCCATCCACGGTGCCGGCACCGGTGATCTGCTCGACCGGCTGGTGGATCACCTCCCCCCCACCGAGGAGCTGGAGGCGGAGGAGCCGATTCAGTTGGCGATCATCGGCCGCCCGAATGTGGGTAAATCCAGCCTGCTCAATGCCGTGTGTGGCGAGAAGCGGGCGATCGTGAGCCCGATCCGTGGCACCACCCGCGACACGATCGACACCACGATCGAGCGGGAGGGCAAAACCTGGAAGCTGCTGGATACCGCCGGCATCCGCCGCCGTCGCTCGGTGAACTATGGCCCGGAATTTTTCGGCATCAACCGCAGTTTCAAGGCGATCGAACGCTCTGACGTGTGCGTGTTGGTGATCGATGCTCTCGATGGTGTCACCGAACAGGATCAGCGTCTGGCCGGCCGGATCGAGGAGGACGGTCGCGCCTGCGTGATCGTGGTCAATAAGTGGGATGCGATCGAGAAGGATTCGCACACCATGCCGGCGATGGAGAAGGAGTTGCGCGCCAAGCTCTACTTCCTCGACTGGGCGCCGATGCTGTTCACCTCAGCCCTCACCGGCCAGCGGGTGGAGAGCATCTTCGCGATCGCTGCCGTGGCGGTGGAGCAGCACCGTCGGCGGGTGAGCACCTCCGTGGTGAATGAAGTGCTGCGTGAGGCGGTGAGCTGGCGCTCGCCACCCACCAGCCGCGGCGGCCGCCAGGGCCGCATCTACTACGGCACTCAGGTGGCCACGCGGCCGCCGAGCTTCACGCTGTTCGTGAATGATCCCAAGCTGTTCGGGGACACCTACCGCCGCTATGTGGAGCGCCAGATTCGTGAGGGCCTGGGATTCGAGGGCTCACCGCTCAAGTTGTTCTGGCGCGGCAAGCAGCAGCGCGATGCCGAGCGCGACCTGGCCCGGCAGCAGGCGCGCGGGCGGTGATGGTGGTGCTCAGGAGTCGCTGAGGTGGTCCTGAAGCAGCGTCTGCGGAAGCGGCGGCTCGAGGAGGCTGCCTGATGGATTGGTTGCGGCAGATTCCCATCGGCCAATACGTCGATGGCAGCGGCAGCTGGCTGCGCGATCTCGATCCGCGCCTCAAGCTCGCGTGGACCATGGCCTTTCTGTTGACGCCGATTCTGGCTGGTCCCACCTGGCGCCTGGCCTTGGTAGCCCTGTTGCTGCTGATCACCGCCGTCAGCGGTCTGCCCTGGCGCCTCTGGCGTCGCAGCCTGCCGCTGCTGTGTGCCCTGGCGTTGCTGGTGGGGCTGCTGGCCGCCCTGCTGCCGGCTGGTGATGTGGCCAAGGGGCAGCTGAACCGCCCGCCCCAGGAATTGAGCCTCGGACCTCAGCCCACCGCTCTGCGCTGGGAGCTGCTGCGCTGGGGGCCCCTGCAACTGGGTTCGTTGCCCATTGGTCCCTTGGTGGTCACCCGTCGCTCCGCTGAGCTCGGTCTCAACAGCGCCACTCTTCTGCTCACGGTGATTCACAGCGCCAATCTGCTGCTGTTGAGCACGCCCCCGGAAGCGTTGGTGTGGGGTCTCAGCTGGTGTCTGAGTCCCCTGGCCTCGCTCGGCGTGCCGGTGCCACGGCTGGGGTTCACGCTGCTGCTTGCCCTGCGCTTCTTGCCCTTGGTGCAGGAGGAATTCCAGAATTTGTTGCGTTCGGTTGCGACCCGATCCGTCGATCTGCGGCGCCTCGGTCTGCAGGGATCCCTGGGATTGCTGCTCGGCCTTGGCGAGCGGCTGCTGGCCAATGTGCTGCTCCGCGCTGAGCAGGGAGCGGAATCCCTGTTGGCGCGTGGGGGTGGGCTGATGGCCCCGCAGCAGTTGTTGCGCACCGGTCTCCGCCGGCCCGGGTTGCAGTGGGGGGCGGCTCTGGCGTTGCTGATGCTCCTGGGTCTGCGCTGGAAGTACGGTGCTCTCTGACTGCTTGACCTTCAGCTGATCGCGTGAGCACGGAGCGCTATCTCAACCATCCCACCTTCGGGCTTCTCTATCGCGTGGCGGAGGCCACCGAGGGCCGGGATCTCTATGCCACGCTTTACGCTCAGCGCATGTTCTTCCTGGTGAGCCTGCAGGAGCGCGGTGCTCAGTTTGAGGTGATCCCGTTGATGGATGCGCGCCACATCGCTGAGCAGAATCTGGCGCGGGCGCGTCGCGAAGGGCCTGAAGCCCATGCCCGCTGGCGTCAGCTGTTCGATAAAACCTTCATCTAGTCGCCCTGTGGATGTCGCCGCTGCGGCGGCCCGGCGGGCCGCGATCGAGGAGCGCCTGCCTCGGGGCTGCCGTCTGCTGGCGGTGAGTAAGGGCCAGCCGGTGGAGGCGATCCGCGCCCTTGCCGCTGCCGGTCAGCGCAGCTTCGCTGAGAGTCGCCTGCAGGAAGCCATCAGCAAACAGGAGCAGCTGGCTGATCTGCCGCCGCTCGACTGGCATTTCATCGGTCGGCTGCAGGCCAACAAGGTGCGGCCGGTGTTGCAGCGCTTCAGCACCATTCACTCGCTGGACTCCCTGGCTCTGGCCGAGCGCCTCGCCCGCATCGCCGCCGAGGAGCACTGCACGCCGGCGGTGTTCGTGCAGGTCAAGTTGCTGCCGGATCCCGCCAAAACCGGCTTTGAACCGGAGGAGCTGCGGCGGCTCTGGCCGCGGCTGCGGCAGCTGACGCCCCTGCGGATCATTGGGCTGATGACGATGGCGCCACTCGGCCTCCAGCCCCAGGAGCTGCAGAGTCTCTTCGCAGCGGCAGCCGCACTGGCGTCTGAGCTTGGCTTGCCTGAGCTGTCGATGGGCATGAGCGGCGACTGGCAGCAGGCGGCGGCAGCCGGCAGCACCTGGGTCCGCATCGGCTCGGCGCTGTTCGGAGACCGCCCTGGGCCTGTGAAGCTGCCCCGTTGAAGCTTGCCAGCCTTCCCGTGGGACGCTATTTAGGACCAGTGCCGAGTCAGAGGTTTTTCAGGTGTCGTTGATCTCCCGCCTTCGTGCCGTCGTGTCCGGCGATGACTACCTCGACGGTTACGACGAGGACGATCTGGAGTACGACCAGGGTGCCCTGCCGGAATCCTCCACCAGCAGCGGCTCCCGTGCCGCTTCCAGCTCCAGCGGCCTGGCCCTGAGCGGTGATTTTCAGGTGGGCGACCCCTTCGCTGGCACCAATGTGATCGGCATGCCCGGTATCTCCACCACCACGGCGGAGGTGACCTTGATGGAGCCGCGCAGCTTCGATGAGATGCCCCGCGCCATCCAGGCCCTGCGCGAGCGCAAGACCGTGATCCTCAACCTCACGATGATGGAGCCTGATCAGGCCCAGCGTGCGGTTGATTTCGTTGCCGGCGGCACCTTCGCCATCGACGGTCACCAGGAGCGGGTGGGCGAAAGCATCTTTCTGTTTGCCCCCAGCTGCGTGACGGTGACCACCGCCAGCACCGAGGAGGCCTCTTCCCCCACGATCGTCTCCCGCGAGGTGGCACCCGAGCAGGATGTGGCCCCCAGCCCCGCCTGGGGGCGTCAGGATTACGGTGCCAGCGTCGGCTGAATCAAGACCCCCGCTGTGAGCGATACCTTCCCGCGCACGTTCGGGGTTCTTGGCCTGGGCCGTATGGCCCAGGCCTTGTTGTATCCCCTGATGGAGAGCGGCCTGGTGCCGCCCGAGCGGGTGCGGGCTGTGGTGGCCAGCGAAGCCTCGCAGCAGCGCCTGCGGGGTGCCAGCCCTGGGCTGGCGGTGGATACCGATCCCGCGGCGGCCTGGGCGGCTGAAGCCCTGCTGCTGGCGGTCAAGCCGCAGCAGCTCAGCGCCGTGGCCGCGGCGGCTCCGCCTGTGGCTCCGGCCGCTGAACCGCCCCTGCTGATCTCGGTGCTGGCCGGCGTCAGCGTGGAGCGACTGCAAACCCTCTTCCCCGGCCGACGCATCGTGCGGGCCGTGCCCAACACTCCCTGCCTGGTGCGCGCCGGTCTCTGCGGTCTGGCCTGGGGCGATGCGATTCCTCCGGCGCA
>Ga0129333_10007742_pt1 | contig 10137 bp, 23 predicted proteins | sample CPB6_08_DNA_FD_94474 | JGI IMG/M metagenome (GOLD analysis project Ga0129333, IMG submission 94474) | Freshwater to marine salinity gradient microbial communities from Chesapeake Bay, USA - CPBay_Sum_0.6_0.8_DNA | ecosystem: Environmental > Aquatic > Marine > Coastal | place: USA: Chesapeake...
ACAATCATGTGAATCAGCTCTTCTTTGAGAACAGCTGCATCTGTAGAAAGGTTTTCATAGATTACAGACAGCTCTTCTTCGGTCGTAACCGTACTGAGCTTGTCTACAATCGTCTGAGGTGGGGTAGACTGCTTCTTAGCCATTGGAATTCTCCGTGGATGCGGCGTTATTCACTGCACTCTTGTAGTCAAGTGCAGACGATAATTCGCCAAGAGTTGTATCAGGTCCGAAACGTTTGACCAAGGACTCGACAATCTTTTCAGCAAGAATGTCGAGATCCTTGGGAGGAATCTTGTCCCAGGGAACTGCGTTGGGGTTTAGCTTTTGAACCACAATCACATCCTAGCAGACTTGGAACCTTACTACAACTACAGTGTTGCCGTTACCACACTCTTGATAAAGCCTCTGGCAATTGCTTCCTTCAAGAGGTTGGCATACCGAATATCAAACACACCCTCTGCTTCAACTTTCTTCAGAGCATTCATAAGGTGTGAATGATTCATGTCGGTAATCAATGTCCTGTTGCCGTTTTGGCTAACCCATACAGTGGGGTCTTCATCAGGAGTCTGAAAAACAATAGGCTCGACGTAATGTCGAGCCTTGTGTGCGGGTTTGAGGTCTAAGTCTGTGTAGATGTCCACGGCGGTCTCTCGGATTTTACGGCTTCTCTGTATGAACAGGTTTCCATGTCAATACAGATTGCAGGTGTCCATACATGCATCCCCATAACTACTGTTGCTAGACACATCAGGTTTTCAGGGGAGCTTATGGCACATATGGCACAGTGCCCATAATTAACAACGCTGAAATTTGTAATCTCAGCATTTTGAAAATTCAAGGTTTCGTTGAATTTTTCAATGTTGTGAATAATCCGATCTAAATGTTGTTTGGTACATAGTTCTGGAAATTCACTAAAAGAAACTTTCAACGAATACCTTCCTGATATAGTACAGCGGATAATATTGACTCTAGTGTTGTGTTTGAGTCATATTTGTTCATCAAATATTTGACCATGTCTTCAACACTATAAACTTCAATAAGGGGTTGTTTTAGAATTACGCCATTTTTAAAAGTGATTTTTAATTTTTGATCATGTTCATGTTTGTAGTAAATTACATTTTCTGTAGAAGATTCAATGTATGGTGCAATTAAATCTAAAATTTCATCTACGCTACTTGAAGTACCATAATCTCTACCATATATAATAATTTTTTCTTTAGTAGTTTCATTCTCATACTCGATGTTCCAGTCTGGGTCAATCTGGTAAAAGTAGTCTACTAAATCTTGTGTGTCTATATTTTTAATAGATTTTTTGAGATCTGCAAGTAAAGCTTCAAAATGTTTCTTGGGTATTTCTACTGAACCATCTAGTTCTATGTACTCTGAAAATCCCACAGTTATTTTAGTTCTCCACGTATTTGCTTGGTAAATCGTTCGTTATCACAACTACGCAGATTAGCACAAACATGAAACATCTTTATTTTGTATATAAACCCAGTAGATTTGGTATCTCTATAGGTAACTTTTATACGTAATGTTTCTTGATTTTTACTGGTAATTTTATTACCACATAGTTCACAAACATAGTCTGAGTATGTTGTGAAGACTTTTATTGCACAGTCAATAATATAAGCAGTAAGAGATTTTTCCCATTTACCTGCTTGTTCTAGCCGCGCAATGTATTCCTTGTTCAGGCTCATACACGTACGCTTTCCTGAAACTTTGTAATTAATTCGTTGTCTGTACAGACCTCACGGTCATAACATACCGTGAGGCCGCAGTGAAACTCCTGGAATCCAGAAATTTTGTACATGACAACCAAATACCTGAACTTATCGACTTCCATGGGTCTTCTACAGATTTCGCACTGGCGACCCAAACCACCTGTTTTATAAGTCTTTAGACTTATAGGTTGAAGTATTGTACTTGTTTGAGTGTAAACACTAAGTAGGCCCTGTTCTTTAATTTTTTCGAACAGGGCCCACTTAAGTGAATTACGACTCAAGGTACCTTAAGAAAGATGTTCGTAATCTGCGTAATACGAGCACTCTTCAGAACAATACTGAGTGTGTTCAGATTTAAGTCTTTCAAATTCTGAATTACACCACAGACAGTGTTCGGTAATAGTGGAACTATCTTCTTGAACCCGAGCCTTCACGGTTTTCATTCCTTGTGTTGTCTAGTACTGCCAGAACTGATAGCCTAAGTTCTGAACTAATTGATGGGGACAATATCCACTCATGAAGTGATCGACGAGTATCAGCATCAAGTAGTCTGACAAACTCTTCTATACCACCATGAGCATGGATATAGTATAACGCCATCTTTCCAATGTATTCTTTATTAGTTTGTATTTTTTCAACAAGCATTGGATTGTACTTTCTCTTGGAGTTTTGTACAGGTTTCACAAGGTACGTGATGTGCTTGATAGTGTTTGAGAAGCTCTTGAAAAATTTGGTAGAGCTCAACATTTAGTTGCAAGGTTTCCATTATTACTCAGGGGTCGGTTCCGAGTAGGGTAGAGGATGTGGTGGGGGACTTTTTCCAGCTAGAGCTTGTTTTGCAATAGTTGCAAATTCACTGTCTGGAAAATCGTGTGCGATGTGTGATAACCATAACCTAAGCCGTTTCTCTTCTGCAAGAACTATTTCGTAAAGTTTTGAAATGTTTTGCGGAGATACCTTAGGTTGTTTTGTGGCTTTCTTTTTAGAATCAGTCATGACGTAAGTTTATTGGGAATCCAGTTTGTCATGTCCAGGCTACCAAAGCTGGGACTACTTTCAAAACCCATGCGATGGATAACACCGTTGTGGTCATGGTAGTACACGGCTTTGAGTCCCATATTTGCCATGTAGTCCTGGCAAGCTTCACACGGCTTGCTAGTAATCAAGCCAGTTGTCCGAGACCGTTGACCAGCAACGTACATCTCAGCTCCGCGAAGCTCTTCTGGGTCGCACTGAAGAATCGCGTCAACTTCGGCATGGACGCCCTGAAACTCTTTGTAAAGCTTGGACTTCATGTATCCATTGCCGTCTCGGTTTACGCCTGCTGCAATGATTCGTCCGCCTTTGACGATCACTGCAGACATGGCGTAATAAGGGTGTGTTGATCGAGTCTTGGCCTTCTTAAGGCCACAGAGGACCCAGCGTTCATGTCTCATTTGTTTATACTATTCTTTGCGGTAGAAAACGTCTAGGTAGTCATCGGCTTCTTTTTGTATGTCAGGTTCTTGAGATAGACTGTTTGCATAACCCCATATGGCATACATAATAGGTGCTGAGATTTTATAGTGTTCGATAATACTTTCAAAATCTAAATTCAAGTTTGGGTCAATATTAAATTCAGTAACATCAATTGCTACTGTGGTTCTTTTTATGTATAAACCCTTTTTAGCTGAAATGGGTATAGGGTAATTATCAACAATCAAATAATGTTTGTTAGGTTTAAGTGGTTGTCTCTTGTAAATAAATATATCCATTATTCTTCGGTGATACTTACAACTACAGTATCGGTGAGTAAGTTAACATACTCAGCTGCAAGTTTGTATCCTTGAATAAACCCATACTTACTACTAAAACTATAAGTAAACGTATTTGTCCCAATATTTTGGTTTACTTCACTATGAAAAAATCGACGAGTTTCCCAAGTATATCTAATTTGATAAACTTGTTCTGCAGTCAGATTACTCAATGTAACCGTATTATTCTCAACATCACAAGAAACACTAGGATTTGTCGTAAGCATATATGTCCCCCTAAAAAATATGGTCAATCTGACCTATCACATAATCACGATAACTACTACCATGGGACTATGGCTATAGATTTTCGCGGTTCACCCCAAGAATTGGACAGTGAACATCTTATTCGTCTGCATCGACAGATAAAATCTGAGATTGCAGAACTGAAAACACTTGCAGACCACATAGACTGTGAATTAAAAAATCGCATACGTGCGACCGGTTCCATTGAAACCCCCTCTGGTACAGCGGAACTGGTATACCGACATAGTCGGCAATACTCGCCACAAAAACTATTTGGAATTTTAGGTACGGATGCGTTTCTGGAAGTTGTAACAATCTCTACAACCAAGCTAAAAGCCTGGATTGGAACAATCAAGGGTATTGAGCCGAACCTTGAAGGAACCTACAAAGAAACAGTTACAGAAGTGTTGACGGTGAATTGACGTTAAACACCTCTAGAAGGACGTTGGCGGTGGCTTGAGCATCATCTAGTGCTCTATGCCTACGGCCTTCAAAAGTCTGTCCTAGAAGGTTCAGAGCCTTGTCTAACCCTACCCGTGGGTATTTGAGGTTAAACAAGGTGTTGGCATTCATGGTTTCATGGGTATGGCGTATTGGAATTTCATGTAGCTTGCAATCTCGTGTAAGATCATCCCAATCACGACCCCACGCAACCAAAACATGTTTGTGGTGTGTGCCTACCCAATTCATGAACTGGGCATAGGCTTCAGGAAATTGGCCAACACCTTTGAGATCCGTTTGTTTGATGCCCGTGAGGTTGGTACAGTATTCGGATAACACCGGGTTCATTCGGGGTTTTACAAGAGTACTAAAAGTACTCACAATTTGACCAGATAAGATATCTAGCTTGACTGCCCCGATTTCTATTACTTCAGGAACGCGGTCTCCATATTCACCGCGTTCCCAACAAGTAAGTTCCAAGTCAAAAACAACAAGTAGCTTTCGGCTCATTTATCACCAGATCATTCTCATGATCTGAGTATAACAGCTTAATTTACTTGTGAACCAAGTGGTGACAGCGGGGCTCGAACCCGCAACCTAACACTTATAAGGTGCGAAGCTTAAAGTGCTCTTCTCGGTGACAATTGTGACACAGTAACGAACACTTATCTAGTTCTTTTAATACAGTATATAAAGATTTTGTGTATCCACTAGCTATACTAAAATCTTTTTTAGATGGATCTTTATGATGAAATATAAGAGTTTCTGGGTAAGCTGAGTAGCCGCACTGTTCACACTCATTACCTTTTAATTTACAAAACTGTTGTTTAAGCGTTTCCCTTCTTTTTGCTGTTCTGCAACTATTGCATTTAGTTTTAGAGTTTCCTTTATTTCTACTAAAGCTATAAATTCTACCGCAATCACACAAAATTTCACTATCTACAAGAATTTTTTTAGAAGATTCTAATTTTCTTTCGAGTTTCTTTTGTTTTACAAGTTGAATATGGGTTTCTTGATGACAATTAGAACAAAGCAAAACGCATTTATCTAGTTCTTTTTGTATAGTTTCCCATTTTCTACAGTGATTACCAGAAATTTGAAAATCTTTTTCTTTTGGGTTTTTATGATGAAATTCAAGAGCATCTAAACATTTGCTATAATTACACAAACTACATTTAGATCCTAAATAGGCTACTGATTTTTCACGTACTAGAAATCGTCGATTGTTTACTAAATAACTGCTTGATTTCATATTAAGTCCACCCACTTGGATTCGAACCAAGATCATGCTCTAATCTGGAGCCATAGCCGGGGTATAAGTCCGGTGTTTTACCGTTAAACTATGGGTGGCCACCCCACGCCTGCTACTTCTTTACATACCAATAATCGGGTACGTAATCAATAGCAAGATCGTGTAGCAACTCGGTAACAGTTGGATCATTGGTATTTACTGAGGTGTAGCCTTCACCAGAAGTAAGACTTGCACCATTTGCCTGAGTAAAGATATTAAAAACCCAATCCCAAGTTTCTTCCGAAACTTCTGGTGACTTTTCAGTAACCTTGATACCGGTTTCCGTGAGTTCAACCATAGTATTCATTGGTGTCCCCTTTGATTAAGTGTCGAGGTTTTCTTTTACGAACTTACAGTTTGAACAGACATAACCATCGCTGGTAAGGCTGATCAATCGTTTCCAATCGTGGCCAAGCTTGTTGCAATCATCTTGGATTGACTTCAAATTATTGAAGTACGTCTTGAAGTGATCCTCAAGAAAGCTCATTCTTTCATTGTTTTCTTGCTTTTCAAGAAGCGTTCTTCGGTTTAGAATCTCGGTTTTAAGGGATTTTGGGCTGGTTTTGTTTGTGGACTTGGAGGGCATGCCTACCGCCTTGTAGGTGTAGTGGGATGAATAACAAGCTCCGGCAACTGGACTCGAACCAGTGACCCGCTGATTAACAGTCAGCTGCTCTACCAACTGAGCTATACCGGAAGGTATGGCTCTATTCAAGCATCTCGATTGCCATTTGACAACCGAAAACACTTTTCAAGAAACCAAACTTTTTGAAACAATGGTGAATCAGAATTGATCCGTTGTTTCTCTCGAGGGTTCAGGTCGGGTAAGCCCGGATATGGTCCGGGCTTTGGCCGAGCTTTCTTGGGTTGAGACCATTTATCCCAGTCGTCACCAAAAAGATGCCACCAGATGGGATTGTCGCGGTCCATTTTACTTTACCCTTTGAAGACACCCGCTCGCTACCCAAAGTCGGATGTTGAGCTCGCTGATGTTGGATGTACTCTTAAGATAGTCAGGAACCTTGAAGTTGTCACTAGTTTTATTGGGTACAGGCTTGATTGCAGGAACGCGAAGTTTCAGTTCTTGGGGCTGTTTTTCTGGAGTGTCCATGGGCTACCTTTCATATTAAGTTCGTACAACGCACATAAGTTGGTAATCACAGTTACCGCATATCTTATGTGAACCACGTTCTCGAGGCTGAAGTTGTGCACAATCTGCAGCTTCACTAATTGCATCTGCAACGTCACTACAAACAGTAAGTATATTTTCCCGAATAGTTTTATAGTATTCAGGGCTTCCAATTACATATTCAGTTGGTCCTGGAATAACTTCTTTAGAGTAATCCTCAGCAACCAGTAAAAATCTTTTATATCGGAAATCTAGCTTGTATTTGGTTTTCCACTGGTTGCTTTGCCGAATAATATGTACGTTGACTGTATTTGATGTAAGGCTAGCAGAGAAACGTCCACCAAATAAATCATAAGGACTAAGACTGATACTTAATTCTGCTTTTCCGAGAAAAATACTAGTACTGCTACAGCGAAGCGAATACTTTGTTTTTACGTCATCCCTAATAAGCGAGAAAATAGTTTCGTAGATTTCCGTACTATTTATAAAAAACTCGCTTGTGTTTGTAGCTGTTGTTTCTTTGGGGTGTTGAACCCTATTAGATATATGATCTGGTAGTGAGCTAATCCACTCATAACCAGGTTTATTTATAAACTCGTTATTTTCTTGTAGTGGATTAGCTACATCAAATACTTGCTGTACAAGATAACTTACTCTCGTATTGGTATAGATAAATGGTGTAAATTCTTCTTGTTCCATGGTTATTTACTACCTTTGTTGGCTGCTGACCATTGCACGCAAAATATATGCATGAATGGCTTCATCAGTAGACTTCTTTGCAGTCTTGATGTTTGCATCAAGCCGAGACTTGATTCTGGTTAGTTCTTTGCGGACATCTCGATAAACTTCACGCTTTGTATCAGGATCGACGTTAGGATATTGATCAAATACATTTTTGATAGTTTGCTCGAGAGTTTTTGACCTGAATTCTTCAGATACAAAATCACCCATTAGTTCCTGGTAAACTGTATCTTTGATTTCGTGTTGAACTGTATCTAGAAACCTGGCTGTATACCCAGGAAAGTAATTTTCTAGGGACTTCACAAACCGTGAGGCTACAATGATGTCTTTAAAGAAAATATACTCAAGCATATTGTTAACTGCAGGCTGAATTGTTATTTGAGTTGTAGACAAAATCTGTGCAAACAACAAAGATGTTTTATCAGAAATATAAGCATTATCTTTAAAACAAACTACGCTGATACTATTATTATTCTTGTCTTTTCTAGTCTCTACGATTTGTAGATTAGCTGTGTGCTGGCTATAAAACTCAAGCGTAATGTGTCTAGATACAAAAAAGGGATCAACTTCTTCGTTATATGTCACATTAACTGGATTAATAGTGTATATAGCGTGAGTGCTAACATTAAAATTCATGTGTTTCTCCTTGATAGTTATCTAGCTCTTCTTCAGACTTCAAAGCTACAAGATATTCACAAGCATCCATGTCTGCACAGGCATATAATGTCAGAGGAAATACTTGGGGAATAGTAAGCTTGAGTGTGAAGGACCAGACCTTAGTGCCAATAGACAACTTTCTATGGCATAAACAACAGTGTTGGGAGTTTACTATTCGTGTTGTTTTAGGGTTTTTGATAGACTTCTGTAAATTCGCAGTCAGGCGTTCTACAAGTTTGTAAGGTATTGGGTTATTCATAGTCATGCCAAAGAAGTGTACGGGCAAAAACAAATACGAGACCATTGAAGAAGCCGAAGCCGCTATACAATGGTCTCTACGCAATACCGGAGCTTACCTGAGGTATTACCGCTGTGGGGCGTGCGCCGCTTACCACATTGGTCATGTTTCAAAACGAAACTGATCAGTAGTTTCTTACAGAGCGTTTATATAGGCAGGTATCGGTATCTTCACACATATAGAGAGATGAAGACCGATTGATACAAATTACAAACGCATTGGTTTTTTCAATTAGCTCTGTATGACAAAACGTACAAATCCTGTTACGTTTGATTTTTACAACCTTTGTGTAAAAACTTCCCGTGATATGCAGGCTTGCTTTCAGGATTCTTTCAAATCCCATTTTGGGATCAAATCCGTAAAGCCGTCCGTTTTCGGCTCTGTACTGCTCCATATCAATCATCACGAGACTTATACTCCCTAAGCTTTAGGTACAGCCTTTGTTCTGGCTGGGCTGAGCGTAGCTTCTTGAAAAGTTTCAACTTTTCCTGTTGTCTGAGAAGTTTACGCTTGGCCAACCGATGTGCACGTTTTTCTGGATCAGCAACCATTCGCAGATAAGATTGTCGATTGAGTTCACGACTACGCTCAGGATTAGCTTGTTTCCACAGCTTGACATTGATATAGTTCTGAGCTTTACCTCTAGGCGTTTGTCTGCGAGCATAATCAATTTTTGATTTGCAAGGTTTGCAGTAAGTAGTAAGCCCTGTTGGTGAGTTTACTTTCTTGTGAAATTCACTAGCAGGCTTACACTCTGTGCAAGAAGGGCAAAGTTTTTCAGTCACGACAGGTACTTTCGTGTTGTACCTTTTACTCTTTCTAGTATTGGGCATGATAGTCTCCTGCTACGTTTTTACACTTAACCGGTACTCACATGCATCCAGATTCTTGCATACAATGCCTGCATGAACTTTAGACTCTTCTTTTTGTCGAGTCTTGAAGTTAATGAAATAAGCATTGTTGACTGCAGTAATAGGACTCATGCGGTGTAGGCATATAGCGCAACTGGGAACCAAACTGAGTATTGTGGAAAAATAATCAAAAAATTCAGATTTTGAATTAGCAGAATCGAACTCTGAGTATGTAAGGTCGAAGATCTTATAAGACAAACGTGTTTCAAGACCTTTTATAATTCGGTCTTTTTCAGAGTCATTCATGTCAATACCTTGAGCGAACCAGGTAGTACTACTTATATACTACCTGGTTCGCCTGGTACAGCACTACAGGATGTTGAGTTCCTTAAGTGCCTTCATCAGCATGATTGCCTTGTACAGGTCAGGATGCTGAGTTTCAAGCATTTCAACAGCCCCCATAGGCTTGTTGAGTTCCGTCATGCTAGGAATCACCTTGGTCATTTCGACAGGAGCTTCAACAGCCTTCTGATCGAGATCGCTGGGTTGCAGCCGATCGGTGTAGTTCTTTGCAGTAGTTGCAAGACCACGATTATGGTGATTGTGAAGTGAGCGGATCTGAGCATGAACCCCAGGAGGGAACATGGTTACACGACTAGGAACCGTTCCGGTATTGTGGTCGACCAACTTGTAGTCAAAACCTTCATCCTTGAGGCTCTTGACAAACCACGTAGTGGCTCGGGGAGACTTGTTGACAATCTCGTGAGCAGGACGCCAGCCAGCCTGATACAGCGAGTTGTACAAATCGAACTTAGTGTCAATAATTTCCACGGTGTTGCTACCTTCCTCTGTAACTTCGAAGACTACAGTCTTCATGGCGTACAGATGTGTTTTGCTGTCATTGTAGTCATGGGTATCAATCAGATTCATTGGAAATCTCTTCAGCAAATCTTCAAACCTGAAAGG
>Ga0129333_10007744_pt1 | contig 10136 bp, 9 predicted proteins | sample CPB6_08_DNA_FD_94474 | JGI IMG/M metagenome (GOLD analysis project Ga0129333, IMG submission 94474) | Freshwater to marine salinity gradient microbial communities from Chesapeake Bay, USA - CPBay_Sum_0.6_0.8_DNA | ecosystem: Environmental > Aquatic > Marine > Coastal | place: USA: Chesapeake Bay...
AGGACCGGCTTCTGTCCACCGTGGGCGAGCACCTGTGCGCAGTCATGGGGACGGACCCGACCGCCATTATCGACAGCGGATGGGGCTACCACTTCCACTACGCAGTCGATGGGTTTGCTCCTGCCGATCACGCCTCGCTCAAAGACACACACATCCGCATCGTGGATGAAGTCAATCGCCGGGTCAGCGCAGAGCTTTCGTCATGGACCGCTGCGCTGGACAACACCAATGATGTCGGTGCGCGGCTTGCCCGCAAGGTCGGGTCCATCAACATCAAGTGCCGTGCCAAACCGAAGTCGGTCGAAGTGCTGGTCGAGAATAAAGATGTTTGCATCCGCCCCGCAGACCTTCCCGCTATCCTCGCCAATTGTGCGGTCCCTACCACGCAGACGGCATCGGGTAGCGCCAGCCATGCTCCGCGTGCATCGAAGATGCAGCGCGAGCATCGGGACTTTCGCCTCGAATACATGAATGATGGCCGGTCATGGCAGGAGATTGTGGATGGGATGCAGCCCGGCGACAAGCTGAATGTCGTCTGCCCGTTCGGCGGCACATCACCGGGCTCGGCCTTCTTCGTAAAAGAAGGAACAGGTCGCTCTCGTTTGGTCAGCAACGCGCAGCAAATTACCTACATGAACAGCTACGTCGCTCCAGTAGCGCCGCCTCCCGCGCCGCCCAGCGGCGGGCGTAAACCTGTAGGTCAGCGCGCTGCCCTCGTCTCTCGCAGGGACCGCGACGGCAACGCCACGGGCGTACCGGAGAACACGCTGCTGAACTTGCAGGCGGTACTGCGCGATGATGGGCGCATGAACCTGTGGTGGGACGACTTCCTGCAAATCGCCATGAACGGCGATGAACCGCTGAGCGAGGATGCGTACATCGACACGCTGCTGATGTTGGAGACTGACTACAACTGGGTCCGCGAAAAGCCCGGCAAAGAAATCCTCTGGTCCACCATTCTCCGCATGTGCCGCGAGAACAAGCGCAACCCCGTCAAAGACTACCTTCGTGGGCTCAAGTGGGACGGCCAGCCGAGGCTGGAGAACTGGCTGTGGAATGTCGTCTATGACGGCCCTTCGCACTCGGGCTGCCCCATCAATGCCGACGCAAATCTGCTGAAAGTCTACTCCCGCAAGTGGGCGATCTCGCTGGTCGCACGGGTGCTTGACCCCGGCTGCAAGGTAGACACGATGCTGGTACTTGCCGGTCGGCAGAGCTTCAAGAAGTCCGGCATCTTTCGGGCGTGGGCTGGGCAGTGGTTTGTAGACCAGCAGATTGACCCGCGAAACAAAGACAGCTTGATGGTGCTCAACCGCGCGTGGATCTATGAAGATGCAGAGCTTGCATCTACTCGGATGAGCGACGGCGATAGCCTCAAGAACTTCCTGACCCGGCAGACCGATACCTTCCGCGCGCCGTATGAGCGGTTCGTCAAAGACCAACCCCGGCATTTCGTGATCGGCGGCACTACAAACGAGGACAGCTTTCTCAGGGACCGCACTGGCAATCGTCGCTTTTGGGTCTGCGAAGTGCCGTCATTCCCAGACCTCAAGCCCGAAGATGAGAACCAGCCGCAGGCAGAGCTTACTTGGCTCCGCGCAAATCGCGATCAGCTTCTTGCCGAAGCGGTGCATCTGTTCGATGCAGGCAAGCAGAGCGATGGCAGCTACACCGACTATCTGTGGTGGCTGGCACCGAAAGAAGAGATGGAGCGCGGCAAGCAGAACGAGGGCTTCCGCTTCCTGTCCGTGTGGGATGAGGCAGCGCAGGCTTGCTTCGAGGCCAACTGCGGGGGCATCGTCAACGGCTTCAACGCTGGCGACTTTGCGTATGCAGTTGACCCAGATCTCTCGAACTCTCAGATCGCGAAAATAGGTTTGACGCTGAGCAGCGCGCTCAACGCTGCGGGCTTCCGCAAGTCTCCGACCAAAGTCAAAGGCAAGACCATCTGGCATAAGCCCATTCCTGCCGGTACAACCCCGCTCAACAACGACGGGCTGGATGCCGTCCGTGGGAAAGTACTACGGGTAGCACAAGAGCAGTTCAGAAAGTAGTTGCGGCTACCTGTAGCATGTGTCATAATCCGAGTGCCCCATGAGGCTCAACCACTCCCGCTCCATCAACCACTAAGGACCACTCTCATGTTGAACAAGTACGTCCTCCCTCCCGCCGAAATCATCAGCCGTCATCTGCGCTACGACCCCGAGACCGGATGGCTCACATGGCGCAGAGCCCAGACTGGGCGCGTCTTGCCGCTGCGCGGCGCCGCCCCTTCCCGCGCTGGCTTTATGACGCATGGCCGCTGGGTAGTCACCTTCGAGGGTCAGACCTACTACGCGGCTCGCATCGCCTACCTGCTGATGACGGGAGAAGATCCCGGCCAGAAAGATGTAGACCACATCAACGGCGATCCCGCTGATGACCGCTGGACAAACCTGCGGGCAATCACGCGCAGCCAAAACCTCTACAACCGTAGAGCCTACAAACAACATCACAAAGAGACGACGACGGGCTACAAGGGCGTCTACCCTCGTGGTAAGAAGTTCACCGCAGTCGTGTGCTACAAGCGTAAAACTACCCACATCGGTACATTCGACACAGACATTGATGCAGCCCGCGCAGTAGCGCGGTTCTTCGAGGACAAGGGCCTCCTTCAGTTTCAGCCTAAAGCAGTGCAAGACCTGCTGGTGGAGGCAGCATGAGCAGCGTAATGGTAAGCCTCACGCTCTTCTGGTTCGTGTTCTCGCTCGGCATCTTTGCAGGCATAATCATCGGCAGAGCATACCTGAGTAGATACATAGAGTAGAGTAAAACAAAACACACATAAAATATGAGGCCGGTGGGGAGTTCCCTACCGGCCTCTCTACTTTCTGCGCTCTACTTACCGCGCTTCTTCTTCGAGATCTCGACTGCGGCGAGTTGCTTCATCGCCTCCTTCTTCGTCTTTGCCTTCTTGCTGAGCGGACGGCCCTTTGACGACGCGGCCTTGTAGCCGCCCTTTACTTTCTTGAGCATCAGAAACTCCCATTGTTCGGAGGGGGCTGCTGCACGATGGTTTCACGGACTACGCGCACCTCCCTGACCACGCGGATAGCGCGCACCTTGATCCGGGAATTGCCTTTCGTAGTCTGCGAAATCATCTTTTCTTCCTAAAAGTGGGAGCCCGCTTACCTGCCCGCTTGGCCGCTGTAGCCTTGCTGATTTGCGAACTCGAAAGCTCGGAGCGAGTTCGAGGCGTTGCAGAGCTTACCCTTCGCGAAGGTCGGCAGTACGGGCCAGAGGTTCCTGACCCGCACGGCTTGCCCTTCTGGTCGGTCCACTTCTCGGACGCCCACCGCTTGATCGCTTCTCCCTTTTCAGTCTTGCGGACTTGCCCCTTCTCCTTGCGACACTTGGCAATCGCCTGTGATGCACGGGCTGAAGGGAACTTTTCGTAGGAAGCCTTGACCTTTTTGTAGCAGGCGTCCTTCGGCATCAGAGTGTGCTCGGCTGCCAGAACACAATCAGCGTGTCGCCCGTGCTGTTGGTCGTGCTCAACTGGATGTTGCCATCGCTGGTGATGCTGGCCTCGCTCAACACGCTACCGATGTTGATGTTCGCCGCAGTTGCATCACGGTTGAGCAGCAGTACCGCAGCCAGAACATCGGAAGTCTTGATGCCTGAGATTGCGATGTTGGTTGCAGCCGTAGTGCCCGCAGCGGTAGCGGAGCGCAGAACGGTAGAGCCAGCGGTGACGAGGTTCTTGGGACGGATGTACTTCACGGCGATCTCCAGTGTGGGGTTACCACGCTTTGCAGCTCCAATAACGGGCTGTGAACTTGTCTTTGGCGCTTTCGCAGTTGTGGCGAGCACGGAAGTTTGAGCGACGGTTCGGGTTGTCCCGCTTGATCTCCATGTTCGGGTCGCCAAACATGATGGTCTTTTTCTTCCCATCCTTGCAGGCCGTGACCACGCTCTTCTTTCGCCCGTACCCCGGCTCACCCTTTCCGATGCGTCGAGGCTTATTGCACGCTGTTCTTTCTTTTGCCATCAGGTGCTCCTGTCGGGTGATAGCGCGCCAGAATTGGAGACGATTGCCCCGCTATCCGTTAGCCCTTCAAGCCTCGCCAAACGACGATCAATGCTTGCAAGCGTCTTTGTGATCGCGTTGCTTTCTGCCCGCTGATTGGCAATCAACAGGTCGATCTGGTCAAGGTGGCGCTTGCCCATCGCTGCTACCAGCGGGACAAAATGTTTTGCCACAATGAGATACAACCCGAAGAGAACCAGAAGTAGGCACAGGACCGCTGCGCCGGGGCCAGAAAGGTAGGGTGCGAGGGTACTGACAGTCTCAGCCTGCGGCATTGGTGGCTCCTTTCACGGCGTCAAGAATGGTCCGCACGGTCGGGCGGCAGTACGTCACGCTCGGAGAAGTACCGCTTGCCGGGTCATAGTTGGCGAGAAGGTCGGCCATTTCGGCATCGGTGTAGGTCACAATGACCGTCCACCCTGCTTCGATGCCGTTGGGGCCGAAAACGTCAGTCTGACGGGCTTCGGTGACTTCCATCACAGCCTCACAATCGCGTAGGACATCGTGCAGTCCAGCGTTCCAGCGGTGGTCACCACAGTTCCAAGCGTGGTCGCGGCAAGCCAAAGGTTCAACTGCGTGCTGTCGCTCACGCTCCAAGAACCGCCGTCAATGCGCTGGTTAGTCGAACCAGCCGTAGTGGACTGGATGCTCACCTGCGAACCGATCTTGAGCTTACCCGGTGCCCCGCTACACTGGTTCGAGCCGTAGACGACGGTGCCAGAAAGGAGAGAAGCGGTGGCAGCGATGTTGACGCAGTGGGCACCCGCGTTCGGAGTGCCCGTGCCCGTGGCACCAGCCCAGTTGCCGATGGCCTGCAAGACCGTCAGTGTAGTCGAAGCCGGGGTCTGCGCAACGCCGACGAAAGCGCCCCACTGCCGAGAAGCGTTGGCATTGAGCGCGGTGAAGCGGGTCAGCAGCAAGAAGCGGTCGCCTGCAAGAACCGGCGCACCGCTGCTGTCTACAAGGGGCTTGTACCAGCGAGGGCCGGTAAAGTTCGGGGCGGCGTTGAGGGCGTAGTCTGCGACTGCCGGGTTCACGGTCGCAAGGGACAGTGAATGAACCTTCGTCGTGCTGTTGTAGCTGTAGCCCGTGAGAAGCGCGTTCGGGTCAGACGCGGTGAAGCCGGAAGCGGTCAAGTCTCCGATTTCGATCCATGCAGTGTTGCCCCCGCCAGCGGTAGGAGTGCCCCCGTTTGCACCTGTAAATGCGCTAAAGGCATTAACAATGGGCATCTCAGACCTCCGTCCATGTGAGGATGGAGGTCACATAGTCTGCTGACCCAGCGTTCACTCTGGCGAAAACATAGAATGTTCCGCCAGTTACCGCGACGAGCGGGATGCCGACTCTCAGCGCGATGTTGCCCTGACCAGCCGTGGTGATGGCCGTATCAATCGGGCAGTTGGTCGAAGGGACGTAGGCATTGTCGCCGTTGGCATCGAGGCACACCTTGATGTCTACGCTGGTCGCCCCGCCTGCGATGTTGTGCAGATGAACATGGATGGCTTCCAATCGCCCACGCACCGGGCCGCCACTCTCAAAAGGCACAGCGCCCGAAAGCAGGTTGTGAACGTGAACATCGGCGGTGTTGTACGTTGTACCGAGCGCCGGGGTCGGCGTCGGTGTCACGATGTTGCGATGGAAAAAGCCTACGGTTTTGTTCGGCATGGTGCCCCTCCCTTCTGGACGGCTGCGAGGTCAGTCTATCATTCGCCGCGCTTCTTTGCTTCTGCGGCTCTCTGCTGTGCGCGAATAGCGCGCATCTGCGTAGTCTCTGGACTTGCCTCACCCAGCGGAGTTTCCAGACCCGTCGCAAAACCGAAGGTCGAAGGAAGCCCACGCTTCTTCGGGTCGATGAAGTCTGAAACTCCGTAGGTCAGGCCCAGCTTAGTGTAGTCCGCAGTTGTGCGCTCAAACCCGAAAAGCTGGAGCTTTGCCAGATAACGCGCAAATGCTGCGGCATCTTCTGGTGTCTCAAAGCGGTACTCAACCTTCGGCCCACCGGGCTTCTCTGCGGCACGCAACCTACCCGGCTGCATATCCGCAGGGTCGGTCACGGGAACAATGTTGAACTCCTCTTTCCACGCAGGCCAAAGCGCATCTGGGCTGTTCTGGATGGCGTAAGCTACCCATTCATCCGGCACCTTAGAACCCTTGCCGCTTGCGCTCTTTGTCGTAAGCCCAGCAAGGACATAGTTGATCATCGGGGACAGGTTTTCATCCGCAATTGCTTTTGCCACAATATCAGGCGGCATATCTTTCGCACCCGTTTGCAGCGCCCAGCCCGCGAACTGCACCGCATCCGAGTACATATCGAGGCTTGGATGCACAGGTCCGTACACCCGCGAAGCTGCGCTATTGTCGAACACGAAGGTTCCGGGGAACGGAAGCCGCACGCGCTCGTAGTCGGCCTTTAGCTCATCATCCATTTGCTTCGACAATCTATCGTGCATGAGGATGGTGCGGTTCAGCGTGTCAGGATCGCGCGCCAGCGCCTCAAGCGTCTCTCTGATCATCGCCTCACGGAAGGCGAGGAAGAGAACGTACTTGTTGAGGTCACGAGTATAGGTCGATTTGCCGTAGTCAAGAATGGCAGAGCGAGCCAACTGCGCGGCCTGTTGTTCTGTCATCCCTGCCTTGAGTGCAGAGGCAAAGACGTTCTGCCGAACCGCGCGATCAGTCGCATTGGCGATGTACTGGAAGATGCCCGTCCGAGTGGGGTCGGCTGCGCGCAGGAGGTATTGCCGTAGCGCGGGCGCTTGCACGCCGTTGGCTGCGAGCTTCGCATCACGGGCAAGATCTTTGGCGTAGCTGTCCGCGAACTCCAAACCTCCGCGTGTGATGTTGATGGAGTTTCGGTCTACTGCCTCGAAGAACTCGGCACGGGTCCAGTTGCGCCCTGTTTGAGAGGTGAACAGAACATCGGTTGCGGTGCCCGCGCTCTGCGTAGGGATGAGCCCGGCTTCTGCGAGAGGGAATGAAGTGAAGAGCTGGCGTGCAACCTCTGCCCTCTGCGTCGAAGGACCAATCATTCCGGGGGCAAAGCGAAGCGCCTGTCGTGCGCCCAGCGTTGTCGCAAGAATGAAGGGTAGCGTTGAAATGTTCATTCCCAAATACCGCGTGTTTGGTGCGGGAATGGGGAACTGAGTGCCATCTTCTGTGGTGTAGAGGTAGTACCCGCCTGCCAGCATCCCGCCTGCGGCAACCGCGCGAGGCGTTGCGAACACTTGCCCGAGGGTCTGCAAGGCGTACTGCGCAGCCGCTTTCTTGTCTCCACCGAGAGCACGCGCCAGCTTGTCGCTCTTCATCAGCGCGTCGATGTTTGTACCCAAACGGCCATCGCGTGCCGCGACTTGTAACCCCTGGATTTGTTTCACGAAGTCCTGCCCTGCGATGACGAAGCGCCCGTCCGCAGGATTGAGGCCGGATACCAGACCGATGATGTCTTGCCGCGATGCCGCGATGTCTGGAGCCCAGCCATACGCGCGAAGGTTCTGCTGTGCCTCTTCAACAGCGGGCAGCACGAAGCTTTCCATGCCGTTGCGGAGTAGCGCCTTGCGCATAGCCTCTACAATTTCTCCTTCTCTGATTGCCCGCTGCGCCTCATTCGATGGACCTGTGGCGATGGGGTCAGTCTTAAACAGCGCAAGCTGCCCCTTCGGGTCGGGCCTGACTTCGGTTGCAGGCGTGAACGGCGCTTGACGCGCACGCTGAATGGCGTCGTAGAGTGCCTGCTCTTCTTGCGTAGGAAACCTGCCGCCATTGGATGTGGCGTCAAGGTCCATCTGCGCGATCAGCTTCTTGATGTTTTGAGTGGTCGCCTGCTTTTCAAAGAAAAGCATGTTGAGCTTCGGGTCATCCAGTCTGTCTGCGTAGTGCAGAAGAAGGTCTGGATTTTGGGTGCCTTCTGCCAACATCTGCGCGTACATATCCTCGACCAGCTTTCGTCTGGTGTTCTGGTTGAGGTTGCGGTACGCCCGCACAGTCAGGTTGTCGAGATCGCGCACGCGCTGTCCCGGCACACCCTTTGCTCCCAGAGGCTCTTCTGCTGCTTTCGCAAACTGGGTAAGCAGCCCTTTTGGCGGCACCGCGACGGCAGCACGCATGGCCGCTGCCTTTTTCTCATCAAGCAAATTCGAGTCAGTCATCAAAGAGATGAGCGTAAACTGCTCATCTGCTATATCGGCCTCAACCTGCATCATCTCGCTTTGCACCCGAAGTGCGCGGTCATTCAACTCATCCGCAAGCTGTCGGTTTCCATCTCTCGCAGCGTCGTCTGCACGCTGAATGAGGTCATCTTCGAGCGACTCCAGTCTACGGAGATTATTTTCTGCACGCTCAAGAAAGTCTTTTTGACCTTCAATAGCAGCGCGCATATCAGCGATGTCTTTCTTAAGCTGCTCTGGAATGGCGCCTTCTGCATACGCCCGTTCGATCTCCGTAAGGCGGCGCTCAAGCTCGGACACAGCCTCACCGGGCACCAGCATTGGGGTGCCCTTGATGCGCCGTGTAGTGAATGTGCGGCTGGGTTCGCCGGGAGGAAAGCCTCCAGTCAGGCGAGCGTCATCGCCCACAGCGAAGGAGCGCACCATCGCATCGCGCTGTGCTTTTGTAAGCGCAGTCTTAGCTGTACCGGGAGGCACGCCGATTTGAGCAAGCTCTTGCAGGACTGCAAAGCGTGCGTTGACAGCGGCATCAATCTCTTTGATGGCGCGGTATCCACCACCAGCGGAAGAGAATGACGGTACAAGGTCTGTGACCATCCACGGGTTTCTATCAAAGATTTCCTGCGAAGCCTTTGCCACCGCAGCCTGCTTGTCTTTGTTCATCGCCCAAGCAGCGAGGGTCTGGAACACGGCATCATCGGTGCCCGTGCCCAGCTTCGACTGTGTAAGGAGTTCGCCTCCGGGGAACTTTGCGACTTGCGCGCCTCTAAGCTGTAGGTTCGGGTTCGCAGCACGAATGATGCGAAGAACCTCTCGCATGTTCCCAGTGTCAATGGGGCGGAACAAAACGAGATCAGCAGCTTCCGGCTTTCCAGTTTGCTTTACCCGTGTCGTGATGAACGGGAGCAACGCCTGATCATCTACGCCAATAACAACGTCATAAGTCTCTTCACCAAAGAAGGACTTAAGAATAGATTTCCAGTTGTCCTGCGCAACTTGGTCATACAGCGCCTTGCGCGCAGCGGTGCCGGGGTCAGGCACAAGGCCCTCTGCCGCGATGAACTTGCCCAGCGCCTCTTGCTCTGTTCCTGCCCGAGACTGGTACGCAAGAAGAGACAGCGCCTCATCCCGCGACATTCCTTGCTGCTCAAGAATGACTACCTGCTCAGCGAGGGACTGCTCAATCTGCGCTGCATCCTGCTGCATCCTACGGTACAGCACTTTGTTGAACGCTTCTTCGGCAGCGTTTGGCTTGCGATAATCCGCCGCGCTTGCGGCATCGCGTACTTCACGCTGGAAGTTATCGGGGATGCTGGCTACTGCGGCCTCTGCTTTCTTGAGGGCATCTTCAAGTGCGACTGGAGTTTGCGAAAACTGCACCTCGTCCAGCCACTTTGCTTTATTTAGCAACGCATCAGACTTGAATGTTTTGCCCGCCTTTACAAGCGCAGAGCCAATGAGATTTCTACCAATTGCAGCGCCCTGAAATGGTAGAGAGAAGATGCTGGGCTCTCTCGCTTCGGCAAACGCACGCTCCTGACGAGGGAGAGTTTCGCCCGTCGTGTCCAGCGTTTTGCTGATTACTCCCAGACTTGCGGTAGGCACGCGGGCCTGTTGTGTCTGCGCACCGGCAAAGATGCCTTCTACTGCTTCCTCACCAAACACCTTACGGTAGGCTTCGGTAAGAAGCGCATCTTCAAGAAGCTGATGTTGTGCAGGGTTTAGCGGCTCGTTCTTACCAATAGCTGCAAGGACCGACTGCTTTAGCGGACTACGGCGGATTGCCTCGGGTCCGCCCAAAAGCGGGATGACCTCATCTGCTGTTGCGTTCCAAGCGTATACAACGGTTTTCTTACCGTTGACTACGGGACCGATTTTTGCTTCCCGCTCAACAGCGGTAGTCA
>Ga0129333_10007747_pt1 | contig 10132 bp, 13 predicted proteins | sample CPB6_08_DNA_FD_94474 | JGI IMG/M metagenome (GOLD analysis project Ga0129333, IMG submission 94474) | Freshwater to marine salinity gradient microbial communities from Chesapeake Bay, USA - CPBay_Sum_0.6_0.8_DNA | ecosystem: Environmental > Aquatic > Marine > Coastal | place: USA: Chesapeake...
AATTTTGCGAGTGGGGAGATTGGAGAATGGAGAATGGCCCGGTCGGCACCAGTGGGCCCGCTGGCTATAGGTCCTCCAGTGATCAGCCGTCAGATGAGCGAACTGGACTGTGCTGGTCTATTTACTGCGGTGGTTTTGGCTGACGAAATTTTTTGGGGGGTGGCCCCGGAAAGATTATAAAAATTTTACAAGCACTATGCAGAATGGTAAAGGCCAAAAGGACGGGGGCACCCTTTACCAAAATAATCTATTCTTCTCCACCATCCCCACCCTGGCGCCAGGCCCCCAATGGATCTGGGTGTGCCTATAGCACAGGTTCTAATTCTGTTCTCAATCGCTGGGCCAGCTCTTCACCCAATGACTCTTCAGCCATTCTATACACAGTTTCTAAATCATTTTCAAACCAATCCCAAGCCGCATCCATGTCTGTATAGGCCTGTGAGTGATACTGTGCTGTGCCCGCTACCTCTCTGGGTTTGGCCTGTATGATGGCACGAGCTATTCTTGCGAATGAATTATACAGTTCCTGTTGAACGTATGTCATCGTGCGGCCTCCACTGTGATCCGCCAATCCTCGCTATAGGGACCTTCCTGCATTGTAGCCAACATCGCATTTAATTGTGCCCACGTGAAACCCTGATCCCTGAGATCCCGTATCAGCCTGCCCTCTTTGGTGCTGTATTCAATGGGCCACAGTGTATAGAATTGATCCTGGGTCATTGTGCGGCCTCCTGTTTCAATTGCTTCAACTGCTCAAACTGTTGCTTAAAATAGTCCGGATCTGCCACTGCTGTGACCGCGGCGGGTAGGTCTGCCACTTCGGCCGGTGACAACACTCGAGTGTGGGGATATTGTGCCGGATGGAACGTGCCCCAATCGGCTGAGTCTAGACCCCAATCAGCATTGTAAAACCACGCACTGAACCAACCCTGGCCCAGAGAATCGGATTCGTCCTGTTTCAAATATACCAAGGTGTCACTGCCTAGGCCGTTATCGGTGGATAACCAATTGCCTTGTTTCATATCGTATAGGGCCTCCCGCCCCTGTTGTTATTGTTTTAGTATAGCACAATTGGTAAAACAGTCAACCGCTCGCACGGTGCGGCCACCTTATACCCACCCTGGAGGCCGTTAGCACAATTGGCAGTTGTGGACACGGTGGAGGTGGGTGGATTCCCGAGAAAAGTGTTTGAAATCAATGGGTTAGCGGTGGCCTGCGGCCCCTATACCGTTGAGAACCCCCTGATCTGGGTTGGGAACGGGTGGTGGGAGAGTGGTCTAGCGGTGGCTAGCGGTGGGTTTTGTGGCTATATCTTGTGGTTTTGAATGACCGTGACACAAGGCGTGTATTTCCACGTGCTATACTTGATACCCAAATACTCTTCTCCACCTTTATAAAGGCGTTTATCACCGTTTAAACCGCCTTGTTTACGGCATCAACTGTGCTCAAATACTCGTGTAATTAGACCCGTTTTGTGCCAGGTTCTGTTTCTAGATCCCATTCTCTTTTGGGTTCTTTTTCGATACGGAACTGTTTGGGCTGTTTTCGCATCATTCTATGAAACCATTCATAGGTATTGGCATGACTTGGTTTAAAATCCACAGCTTCTCGACAACCTTTTGCACAGGCCACTTGCCATATGCCTCGACTATTATACCACACACCATAGGGTGAATAATACACCTTTTGATACAGTGTTCGGCCAGGTCCTTGATCCTTATAGTAATACAGATGTGGCAACAGTCTCATTTTGTCTGCAAAACTTAGTTTGGTTCCAGTCTCTTCTCTCCACGTCACTTGATTGTGGAACTCTCCATAGGGAGTCACAATGGTTCTTGCAAGAGCCTGTCTCAATCCCTGTGATACCTGTTGTCTTCTTTCCGCACTGCGATTCACTGCCGCAATTCGATCTCTGTGGGTCTGTGACCAATTAGCCGCGGTTCTGCGAGCTTTGAGGCTTCTTTCTCGAGCTCGCTTGGGGTCTTTCCCATAGGCTACCAATCCTCGCGAATGTCGTTTGCGAGCTGTGGGATTCTTTTGGTAGTATTCCAGCACTCGGCGACTGATTTTGGCTCTGATCTGGGAATCTCTTGCTCTTCTCCTGTTGGAATTGGCGAGGTTTATTCGATGATCACTCTTCTTCAATTCCTCGGGATATGCTCGATCCTCTGGTCGATAACTGCTCCAGTCTTGGTCCAATAGGGATCTGCGAGTCATTAGACCACTCGCAAAAAGTCCACTTGGGCACTTTTCTCCCATTGTTTTTGTTTTTTGATCGGTTTGAGTGCCACCTTGTTGTAGGTTCTCAGATCCAGGCGAGTTTTAAGATGTGTTTGATTGTGTCTCACCCAATCCATCACTGTTTGACTTTCTCTTGCTGTGAGAGCTCTTCCGCCCTTTTCTTTCAACCAAGCACTGCGAGTCAACATATGAGTTTTTTGAATCAGATATTCGCACCATATTCTCACTCGTCTAGGTGAATTCATCTGCAGGTCAATGTATTTGCCTCTGCTCTGCATAAGGGCCTCCCATCTTGCGATGTGTGCAGGCATGGGTCGGCCGGTTTCTTCTTCTTTCATTTTGCCGTGCCTTATGTGCAGATCAAAGTCTATATTGCTCAATATCACAATGGGAGTATTCACTGTATAACTGCTGGGAATCCCTCTCAACTGCAATTCGTGAGTGCTGGCGGCTTTGGGATAGGATATCACTCGTTGTGATTTGATCTTTTGTTCGGTGGCTTTCATCAGTATGGCCAATGCAATGGGACATTTCAGTATGGTGTCATTGTCATCAATACAGATCATTCCTTCGGAACTGTTGGCGTAAAAATCCACATTGAGAGCCCAATTGCTGTAATCGGCGCCTCTCATTAGAGCTCCTTTTACAAGGATTTCTTTATCCAATTCATAAGGATATCTAGATCCTGTGTTGTCTGATCTTTCTTTCCATTCAGATAGAATCCAGTCTTTGCTTACGATGCCTTTTTGTTTGGCCGCAATTTCCACACTTTCAGATTTGCCCACACCTGGAGGACCTCTCACAATCAGAGGATTAATCAGTCCCTCCATGACATCTTCTAATGCTTCTTCAAACTCTTGGTATTGATCTAGAATTTCATTTAAAAGATCTTGATCGCTTTTGTTTGCATCAGGATCTGTCTTGTAGATAATTTTTGCCATGTGTTTCTCCTTTATCTATAGAGTATAACACAGGATAAAAATACGTCAACCTGGAAGAAGTGTTCTATTTCACGGGTTTAACAGGATGTCGTTTCTGCCACTGCTGTTCTATGCCGGTTTGTTCTTCTCTCCTGTGGTAATAACAGCCCAGGCACACAAATCCCGTGGGGGTTTCATGCCATTGCAAGGTCGTGTTTGGTAATGAGCATTGTGGGCAATCTTCAGGCATACCAACCTTGTCCATTATACACTGCTGACACTGATTCAAAATATTGTTCATATCTGGGTGCTATGTTCTCCAATAGGAATTGCTCCGCGAATCTGCGGCAATCAGCGGGCCGTATACGATCTATGTTTCTTGCCGCATCCACGAACTGCCTATAGGTCCTGCATCTGTATCCTGTGACTCCGTTTACATTGTTCTCAGTGAAACTGCCCCAATCCGTGGTGATGATGGGTGTGCCTGATAACAACATCTCTATTGACACTCCTGCGAAAGGTTCTAGATACAGTGAAGGACAGAATGCCGCTCGGGCGTTGCTCATCAAAGCCCTGCGTTGTGCTCGGTCCGCTGATCCCACGAATTTCACGTGTGGGGGAAATGTTCTCCCATCTGGGCATTGTCCTGCTATGATGAGCGGGGCTCCAATCTCTTGGGTGACTTCAATGGCTATGTCCACTCCCTTGCCCTCATACACGCGACCCATGAACAGGAAGTAGTCTTGCTTTCGATCGTTGTAGGTGAAATCCCGAGCATCAAAGTAATTGGGTATCACTGTGGCATACCAATCGGGATTGCTTCTGGCCACTGCGGGCAAGCCCATGTAGGCGTGCAATAGGGCATAACTCTCAAACACCTTCCAGCGGGCGAAATGTCCTCCCGCATAGCCTATGCCTGGCTCCACCACAATCATGTCTGGATGAGCATCACAGATAGGTTTCACACCGGATCCCCAGAACGGCAACAGGAAGTCGCCTGGCCGTTTCCTCTTTTCAATCTCCTGTATGGCACGCCAGTAGAATGTGCGATAGGCTGAGTCGTTCACATCATAACGGTAGAACTCTCTGCGCCAATCATACGTGCCGTAGGCCTGTTTTAGGTCTGCATTGCCTATCACTGAGACGTGTTCTGTGCAGGTTAAATTGCTGTCTTCGTGGCCATAGTGTATGACCTCGTGGCCCCGGGGCGTCATCATGGCACCAAACTTCAGCACCTTCTGCGTGAATGCACAGGTCAGGTAGTCAGTGTTGGTCACCGTGTGTGGCACTGCTAAAACGTGGAATCTCATGATTCTATGTCCTGTATCAGTTGTTGAATCTCTTGGTGTGTGAATCCGCTCCGCCTCAATGCTGACAGGCTCATGCGGGACACTGCGTAATACACGGCGCGGGGATCTCTGTCCGGTCCCATCTCCTCCTGCATGATGCGGAAGGCCTTTATGCCATAATCAAAGCCTGCGGATCTCCTGCCCCTATGGGCGGATTCAACCAATCTTCTTCGTTGCTGGCGTCTTTGATTGCGGTAGCTGTTTATATCTACTATCTTGCCCATATTTTTTATTGTAATCTCTGTGGAATTCTCGTTGCCGTAGTTCTATCAACCTATCCCAATTCTGAGTGGTGCTGATCTTATTCATGCTGTAATTTTGCCTCTATGCTTTCTTCTGCAACCCGCAGTATGGCCATCATCACAGGATCGTTGCCGTAGGTAATTTTACGCTCTTGAATGCCCTTCAGCAACTGTTCTAATAATATTCTATACAATAGGTCCATAGGTTTTGGGGCCTGTGTGTCCTTTATAAAGCCACATAAACTTGCAAGAGAACGTGTCTTACACACAAGCCCATGTGCGGGTGTATTAAACTATGCCAGTTTGAAGCCCGCACTGAATATTTAATCTTAAACCCAAAAAAGGTTGCTCTTTTTGGGCAAAGGCATATATATTTGTGATTAGGCATTAACAGGCAAATAATTTAGGCAAAATATTCAGCACCAAAGGTTGGCAGGCCAGATATAATACTGCTGTTCTGGGTGGATAAAACCACACACGATACATCGCGATCAAATTCTTTACCATGAGGTAGCGGTCGTGATAGAGATTTGCTGATGCTCACACACAGGCACTTTAACCGTAATGACAGCTACCTAGGTCCACACTGCCTAGGATAAAGAAAGCGAAACACACAGGGTTGGTATGATCCCGCTGGCATTGGTTCTGTTTCAGGATGACGAGTGAGGCAACTCACATAAAGCGTCAGAGTCCATCTAAACACAGGTGGATTCTGAGTAAATCAATCTACATAAAGCAAAAAGGAATTACGAAATCACGAAGTGATTGAGTAGATGAACGCAGTTCATCTTATCTTAACCGCAAATGATCAACTTGCGTTGATCAACTCAAAGACTGCGTCTTTTCGTATTTCTGCCTCGTATTTTTGTGTATTCATAAATAATAGCAGTTCAGCGGGAGTGCGAAGGACCCTGTCCTGACCGCTGTGATCGCTGGGCTAATCCTTTACACTAGTCTGTTTGGATGCGATCAATCGCATCCGTCATACGTTGTAAATGCCATATCAGGTGCCGATGCGAGTCGGCACCCGTTAATCACTCCCAAAACATCGCTGGTATTCTTTTAAATAACTGTGGGCGGGCATTTCCGCTGGCAGTCATTTGTCCAGTTCTCCATGCCTGCCCGCTCAATAAATATTTTGGGGATCGTTGCTTCTATAGCGTGGGCCCATGGCCGGATCCCCGCTTAAACCTTTTTCTTTTGATGTTTGACCGGAGGCCTTCCGCGGCCAGTGGTCTTGAATGGACGTCCACCCCGCACGCGGACACGTAGACCATCCTGCTCCACCACCTTCCAGTAGTAGATCACCACTCGGTTGGCATCGTTGCCCAACTCGAATTCGCAGTGATGGTAGTCACCGTTCTTGCAGTGGCCGAAGTGGCTGAGGTATTGGTTCACGTTCCAGTGCTTGTTGTGCCGGGCCTTGTTGTTGAACCTGCGGAGATCCCTGACGCATCGGAACTCGCCCAATGCCTCCAACGCGGTATAAAATTGTTTCCTGTCCATTATGCTATCACGGTGTGTGCAGTGGCACTGGCAAAGGCGCTCCTGCGACCCAGTTCATTGCGGGCCGCCACCCTGATGTCATAGGTGCTGCCGAGATTGACTGGACCCAAAAAGAAAGAATTCAGAACGGTGGTGCCGGCGAAAGTGTAGTTGGCGTCGGATGACAATTTGTATTCTATTATGTAATCCTGCACGAACGGATCGGTGCTGGCAGTCCAGCTCACATAGATCCTCCTCTGGCTGCTGTCCACAGCAAAATAACCACCACCGGTGGCCACGTTGTAGGCCGATCCAGAAGCCGCCGTGACTGAAGTGGGAGATACCACCAAGAATGGATTGGGCAGGCTCAGTGTGGGCCTCACGATGTCGGGATCCTTGGCATTGATGCCGTAGGCAGATGATTGATGCTCAAAAGCGGTCAGCTCCAACTGCGCCTCTTCATTGATACGTATGTCCATCACTCGAAAGATGCCATCCAATCCCAAGCGGGCATTTCTCACCCGGATGAGATCACCCACTGTCACGTTGGATCCGGCCAGTGTGGTCGCGAACTGCACGATCTTGGCATTCCTGCTCCTCTTGACGAAGACCTCTGCGAACTGCAAGGCCTGCTCTCGGTTGGCCACCGTTTCCAGTGTCATTTGTTTTTCCAATCGCACACCATCCTGCGCCATGAAGGCCACGTCGTCAGCGGATCCATCTTCCGGATAGATCACTTCATTGGGCTGATAATCTGAGGCCGGATCCACCCACACTATCCTGCATCTGTTCACCCGGCTCTGTTTGCTGTCACCAGTTATTTGCAATCCCTTCAACATGGTGTTCTCGTCAGCGGTGAAAACCACCTCGGGATCCGATGGCGTGGCAGTGATGTCAGTGTCATCGCCACCGTGTTCAATTTTTAAAACATATTTGCCCTGTTGGTAAGGCATTATGCCCCTAAATCCTATCAGCAACACCTTGATGTTGTCCATCAGTGAACTGCCGGTGTCGACCACGGCATCACAGGTAAATGCCTTGCCGGACGTGCTGTCGGTGTAATTGACCACTTGATCACACAATGTGGCAGCGGTCTTCCAACTGATCCAATCAAAATAGTCATTGTCCAATCCCTTGCCGTAGCGAGGATTCCTCATATAATCCAACAATATAGACACAGGATTGTTGGTATATGCCAAGCTCTCTGAAGCATAGGCAGTGGTGTGATCCACTGTGCTGTCAGCACTCAACGTGGTGGCATCAAAAACTTTTTTGCCTTGGAGTTCTATCACAACCTTGGGCACTCCTCCACCATACGGATTGTTGATTGCGTCCGTGTTGGCCGACGATGAATTGGGATCTATCTTCTTCCAGCGGAACTTGCAGGCCAGATAACACAGGCCGCTCAATTTGTGATCAGTGGTCCAACCCGGTGCTTCCTGCAACAGAGTGGAAGAGATCTGATCATCCCTGCCATCAAAGAATTGCACTTCTAAACGAGATTCCTGCCCATAATTGCCCGATGTGGCGAACGATCTTGTGCCGTGCGTGTAATCGCCCACGGTCACTGTGTTGTCATCCACCAGAAGTTTGGTGTATCCATTGCATTGTCCTTCGCTGAACACATAGGCCACATACAGATATTCATTGCTGGAACTGGCAGTGGCAACGAAAACTCTTATCCCACCCACCTGTCTGGTTCCATAGACTATGGGTATGTTGCTGATTGCTGAGTCCTTGTTGACCAGCACTCCCTGTATGTCCGATGATGCCGAACTGCCATAATCCGGTTGGTCAAAATTAACGCCAAAATCTCCGGTGAACACACTGACTATGCCTGAAACCAAACCGGTCACTAAATTGATCGCGGCCTTGAATGGCGCGGTAACTGCTTTCCAAACTTTCTTAAAAAATCCCATTAGTTGATCTCCAAATCATAAATCGTGTCGGCCAATTTAAAACCCACGCCCATCATCACTGTGGACATCTCAATGTTCTCCAATGTGAAATTGGTCATCTGTGTCCTCAAGATGTCAATCTTGAGCTCTTTGCTCTTGGCATACACGAAGCCCAACAATTCCTTATAATATTCGACTGTCCTATATTGTGGTATCACATACAGCAACTCTATGTTCATTCTCTTATTTTTATTGTGCAATGGATGATCGATCATCAACAGTGTGAATCCGATCAATTCTTCATCGATGAATGAACCAAAACACAACACAGATGGATCAACCAACCAATTCTTTATGTTGAAATTGAACATGGTCCTGTCAAAATCCGTCTCGTTCAATCCCCGCTCATAGATCATCTTGTTGGCCAGGTCTAGGAAATGACCCAGATCTTCTTTCTGTATTTTCTTATAGATCAACATTATGGTCTTCCCCATTTGATGTCTTTAACTATCTGTGGAGAGAAATCCATGCCACGATCATTGGGAAAATAAAGATTCTGTGATGCTGGATTGCTCCTCCTGCCATTCAATCGCTCAAAGTCAGCAAATTGGCTGGAACAGCTCAAAACAAGATTGGCAGTGGTTTCTTCTTCAGTTATAGAATATCCCGTTATGAATCCATCAAATATCATGAACACATCATTGCTGGTGAATTGATAGGTTTCATCCAATATGGCTCGATATATCACCACCCTCTTGTCAATGTAATCATTGTTGAGAACCACAGCAACCATCGTGGTGTCCACAGCGGTAAAATTTAATTCTATGGTTCCAACACGCAGGTCTGAACTCTCAATCACCTGTCCATAGGAAAGGAATTGACCCTGTGCCAGGTAGGAATTGGTTCCGGCGTCCGGAGCTGTGGGGCTGTCATAATTTAAAGTTATGTTAGATGACGTAAAATATATCGGAGTGTCCAAATGCAATTCCAAGAAGTCGGCCATGTAGACCATCCTGTCTGCTAATTTGTTCTGCAGTGATTGGCCAATATTCCTTGACATTAAATTTCCTCATTGAAGTTTAACTGATATTTGTATAATCCGTCTGTGCTGATACTGAATCCCACTTTGTTTTGATCTAGATAACACACAAAATTCACATCCGTGTAGATTATGGTAGTGGTATTGGATATCGCAGTTACCAGATTTGGGTAAAATTTAATCACATCCTCAGAGCTGTCCACTTGATTGAGATTGACATCTTCTGTGAGCATATACACCTTGTCATGATTTGAAAATTTGATAAAATCACCCTTCTTCAGTGATCCGCTGCCGCCTGTGCTCCTGCATTCCAATGAACCGGCCACGTAGTCATCACTCACAGTCAACGTTCCAGAAGGTGTTCCGCTGGATATGAATTTAGGATTGAACAAGAAAGGTTTGACCTGTCCGTCCAGAGTGATAAATTTTGTGTATTGTGCCCTGAAATCATCTTCTTCCATGAATGTGCTGTTGATCTTGAAACTCCAATATTGACCGCCTACGGCCACTCTTTGTGTTCTGCCGCTGGTGGCGGTGGTTATCTTTGTGTCGTTGTTGCTTTCCACATCCATTGACGTTAGGGTCAGTTCCTCACCTGTGCCGCTCGCTTGTGTGACCTTGGGATCACTGACCGGTGCTGGTGGTCTCGTTAGTGCGGTGTAATAAATTGGTTTATAAAATTTAAAAAATCCCATCTTATACTAATTGCCTCTTGCCCCTTTCTCTCAATGCCCGATTGATCATGCCCACTATGAGATCTTGTCTCTGAGTCAGCAATTCATCCACTCCCCTGGCATCTAGGGTGTTGATGTTGAACGTGATGTTGGCACTGCTCAACCCGCCGCCTTGATATTCACTGCCACTGCTTGTTAATTTATCATTGGGCACGATGTAGCCATTGGAATTTGGCATGAACAATTCCGGACCTCGTTCCCCCACGAGATAAGGCATATTAGCA
>Ga0129333_10007748_pt1 | contig 10129 bp, 9 predicted proteins | sample CPB6_08_DNA_FD_94474 | JGI IMG/M metagenome (GOLD analysis project Ga0129333, IMG submission 94474) | Freshwater to marine salinity gradient microbial communities from Chesapeake Bay, USA - CPBay_Sum_0.6_0.8_DNA | ecosystem: Environmental > Aquatic > Marine > Coastal | place: USA: Chesapeake Bay...
TCAAGATAGTGGTCATCGACAACGGATCGTCCGACGGCTCCCTGGAATTTCTTCGAACCACCTACCCTGGTATTCAACTTATCTGTCTTGCGACCAACGAGGGATTTGCAAAAGGATATAACCTGGGTCTTCAACAAATAGAAGCAGACTACTTCTTGCTACTGAACTCTGATGTAGAGGTAGCCCCTTCTTTCCTACACCCCATGGTATCGTTGCTTCAGCAAGATCACTCCATTGCAGCCTGCCAGCCAAAGATATTAGCGCTAGACCAAAAAGATTGTTTTGAGTACGCCGGTGCCGCGGGTGGTTGGATCGACCGGCTGGGCTACCCTTTTGCCAAGGGGCGCGTGTTTGACCATGTTGAAAAAGACAAAGGACAATACGACCAATCTCAACCTGTATTCTGGGCTAGTGGTGCGGCTTTGTTTATTCGTGCCGCTGCTTTTCGACAAGTGGGTGGATTCGATCCCTACTTTTTTGCTCATCAAGAAGAGATCGACCTATGCTGGCGCATCCAAGCGGCCGGATACCAGATCTACAGCTGCCCGCAAGCCTTGGTATGGCATAAAGGCGGTGGCACACTTCCAACCGGAAATGCAAAAAAGACCTTTCTTAATTATCGCAATAATCACATCATGCTATTAAAAAATTTGCCGCTCTTATCCCTTATTTGGATTTGGCCGCTTCGCCTTGGACTCGATGCACTAGCCGCTTGGCGGGCACTATTTACAGGGGATGCGGGTTATTGGTGGGCTGTTGCCCGGGCGCATGTTGCCGTCTACGCTTGGCTGTTGTTCGGCAAAGGCAAGAGCCCTTTCCCGGCGCAAAGGACCGATCGCTTACCGGGAATGTATCGTGGCTCGTTAGTCTGGGCGTATTTTATGGGCAGAAAGAAAACCTTTGCTCAAATTGTAGAGAACACTGCTAAAAATTAAATTCGATCCCTTAATTTTGCCATCAAATTAAGTCCTATGAGCGCCCAACAGGATCTTCAACAAGAATACCAGCAGGAATTAGAAAAAATTCAGCAATCTGATTTTACGCATAGCTGGATTTCCTCTTCAGGTTTTTTGTTTTATCTGCAAGTAGGATGTCTGGTAGCCTTTTTGTTCGGAGCTTGTAGTATGCTATACACAAAACGCTATCAAAAAATTACGGCTCCGGTCCAAGAGAGCAGTCTCTATACCCCAAAGTATAAATAAGGGCATAAAATTTTTTTTGAACCTCGGCAGACCTTATTTTTGCTGCCCGCTCTTTAGACCCTTAAAGAGCACAGTTCTTTACCCGCGGAAGTAGCTCATTTGGTAGAGCACGACCTTGCCAAGGTCGGGGTGGCCGGTTCGAGCCCGGTCTTCCGCTCCAACAGTCCTCTCTTGACAAAGAGGGGATTTTTTTTGTCGTCCAATAGCCCTGGTGGTGAAATTGGTAGACACGCAGGACTTAAAATCCTGTGGCCAGCAATGGCCGTATCGGTTCAACTCCGATCCGGGGCACCCAACCTCCCAGTCATGGGAGGTTTTTTTATGCTTAGAGGTTAGATCGTCCAGGTAAGCTCCATCTTTTCTACAGAGTAATATCCTACTTGTACTAGTTGGGCGGTAGGTGTAAAAAAAAGGCTGATTGTATTTTCGGTCAGATCTATTTTTTCAATTCGGATCTGCTCCCTGAAATCGATGCCCGATTGACCTTGCCATTTATATACCGACTCTTTTGCCGACCAGCAACGAGTAAGCCATTGCGCGGCCGCTGCCCCCTCTTGCAATTGCGTCAAACCCGCAGTTGACTGTAAACAAGCCTGGTCTTCGTCACTTAAAAACTTATGGCGGATCCTGAATATGCGGTCGCCGGATTGTTCAAGATCTATCCCCACCGAGCCAGCTGTGGAAACAATCGCTGCTGCGTGATCGGCACAGTGCGTGAGTGAAAAGTCAAAGGATCGGTCTGCAACCAGGGGCTTACCCGAATCGGTCACAACCAGATCGCGTAGTGAAAATGAGGGTCGCAGTTGCATCAACAGATAGCGGGCCGCTAAATGACGCGCTCTTACCTGAGGATGGTCGATGGTCCGATCAGAGAAAACCCGTTGCTCAAAAAAAGAAAGCGGTTCGGTGATCTGCCATACGGCGATCTGCAGGTGGGTTTGGGGGCTTTGTTGAAAAATAATCGGCATGATAGAAAGAATCCTAGTTATTTTGCCGGTACATAACCGAAGATACTACTATGATCCTCTCAGATAGCAGAATTTTAGAAGAAATAGAAAAGGGTACCATAAAGATCAACCCCTATCGTCCGGAGTGTCTGGGCAGCAACTCCTATGATGTGCACCTGGGAAAAACCCTGGCAACCTACAAAGAACATATGATCGATGCTAAGAAGCACAACCAGATCGACTATTTTGACATTCCCGATGAAGGCATCGTGCTCTATCCACATATTTTTTACTTAGGCGTTACCGAAGAATACACCGAAACGCATGCACACGTTCCCTTTCTGGAAGGAAAATCATCTACGGGTCGGCTGGGAATCGACATTCATGCTACCGCAGGAAAGGGTGACGTGGGATTTTGCGGGAACTGGACACTGGAGATCTCCGTAAAGCAACCCGTCAAAGTTTATAAGGGCATGCCCATCGGTCAACTGATATACTTTCCTGTAGAGGGCCCTATCCAGGTTTCCTATCAACAGAAGAAAAATCCTAAGTATAGCAACCAGCCCGATCGCCCAGTAGAGAGCATGATGTGGAAGAATACGTTCTGATCTTTTCTCACAAGGCCTTCATTCCATTTTTTCGGATAAGTGCAAGCACCCACCCCACTACCTCGTGATAACTCCGCATGCCCTTTGGCTGATCGTTGGCTTGTAAAAAATATTCATACCCTGTCATGATGATCCGCTCTATCGGCGTCTGATAAGCCTTGTAGAAATCACGAATAATGCGCAGATCGTTTTTTATCGGTTCAGGAATCGACTTGTACACTGCGATTGCACGCACCGTGTCTAATCGATATAACTCTGCATGCGCGTAGCGGAACAGCTCCAAATAAACAGAATATCGGAACAAAGGGTCCGGATGATCTTTACCTGCCAGGTATCCTACAAAATTCGCCTCGCTCTCTTTGGCATAACCTGCCTGGTGGGCCAATTCGTGTAAGGCAACAAACGGCTGCAGCATTGGCGGAATGGTCGTATTGACCTGTGCTTCTCCACTGAACGGATTGTAATACCCCTGAAAACCCAGATAATTTCCCAAATAACTATAAAGTGAGGGCTTGATAGAGGTGTGCGTATTGACAAATAAAGAGAAAGGTTGATCACCCCCGCTGTACGACTGTATTGCCTGTGCAAATAAAGTACGCTTTCGTATCGAAGACCATTCATCCTGCTCAGGCAATAATGATCGGTTAGCCGCAGCCTTTGCCAATAAAGCTTCCGTAAGCCGATCGACATCTTCAACACTGGAGCTTTCTGCTGTTAGCTGTAATTGATAGCCGATACCAGCCCGGCTATAATTAAGCCCCCAGAAAAGATTAAAAAAAACATAGATGAACAAAAAAGAAAAAACAATTTGCTGCGCGCCTTGAACAAGGTACATCCTGTCTACTCTTTTACGAAAAAGATCACGGACCAAGCCGGTCGTATTAAAAACGATCAATAAAAACAAAAACCCATAGAACAGATCGCCAACACTTAAGGGTATCCATCCCAATAAAAAACGCTGTGCGGCTGCCAACACCGGAAAGAAAGCCGTGCTATAGTTGCGCTCGATCCACTCAGGATAGAATGCTGCCCACCGTATGGCAACGGCCAATAATACCAATATGACCCAGGCACGGTTTTTCATAAGCCCGTTGTAGAACCGGGCCAGGCGGTCTTGGAGGGTGGTATAGCTTAGTTTACTCAAAATCAATCGGTTGAATCAGAATTGCCTGGCAAATTAACGAAATATCCATCAGGTAATTTTCAGATAAATCCCTTACCTTTGCGCACGCTGAAAACTTGCTCTATGGGCCGTCGACGGGAGTACGACATAGCGTTCGTGGGGTTAAAGCCCGGAATACACGAGTTTCATTACGAGATCAGCGACAAGTTCTTTGCAGCCTTTCAACAGCAGGATTTTCGCCATTGTCTGGCGAATGTGAAACTGCAGTTAGAAAAGCAAAGCGGTTTTATGCGTCTCAGTTTTGAAGTCGGTGGTAAACTCGAAGTAACCTGCGATCGTTGCAACAGCGATCTGCCCCTGGAACTTTGGGATGAATTCACTATCACGATCAAAATGGTAGAGGAACCAGACTTGATGAATAATCAAGAAGAAGATCCGGACGTCTATTACATCGGGCGGGGCGAAAGTCACCTGAACATCGAGGACTGGATCTACGAATTCATCAACCTCAGTTTACCGATGCAAAAGACTTGCCTGTTTGAAAAAATGGATGGGCCTTACTGTAATAAAACCGCGCGCGAGCTGCTAAAAAAATTAGAAGAAAAACCCTCTACAGAGAAGAAAGAAAATCCTATCTGGAAAGGGCTCGATAAATTCAAAGACCTTTCATAATATTTTAGAAAAGCAAAAGTTGACATATGCCAAATCCTAAACGCCGACACAGCCAGCAAAGAAGTGCCAAACGCCGCACACACTATAAAGCGACTGCCTCCACCCTTAGCAACGACGGCACTACTGGAGAAACACATCTCCGTCACCGCGCTCACGTAAGCGAAGGAAAACTGTTTTACAAGGGAAAGCTGGTGGCTGAAAAAGCTCCGCTGAAGGCCAAGTAATTCATGGTGATCGGTATTGATATGATGGGCGGGGACTATGCCCCCGTTCAGGCCGTCAAAGGCGTCAAAGCATTTCAAGAACGGTTCCCGCAAATTCCACTCTGTTTATTCGGTGCTGAAACTGTCTTATTGCCCCTGCTGCAACAAGAGAAAGTTTCCTTAGAACATTGTACTGTTGTGCATGCACCAGACCAGATCGGCATGCACGAACATCCGACCAAGGCGCTCAAAGAAAAACCCCAATCCTCAATTGCCGTGGGCTTTGGCTGGCTCTCACAAGGAAAGATCGATGCCTTTATGAGTGCCGGCAACACCGGTGCCATGCTGGTGGGAACGCATTTCAGTATTAAACCACTCGAAGGGGTTATTCGCCCCACGATCTCTACGATCATACCTAAACTCGATGGGGGCACCGCCCTACTACTCGATGTCGGCCTCAATGCCGATTGCAAACCCGAGTTATTGAACCAATTTGCCATTATGGGTTCGGTCTATGCCAATGTTATGCTGGGTATTGAACGACCTACTGTGGGTCTTATAAACGTGGGAGAAGAAGAGACCAAGGGAAACGCACTTGCCCAAGCCACCTACCCTCTCCTTAAGGAAAATAAGCAGATTCATTTTGCTGGTAACGTAGAGGGAAGAGATGTATTGACAGGAAAAGCCGATGTAATGGTCTGCGATGGATATACTGGCAATATTCTTCTGAAAATGGCTGAGTCGCTTTACAATATTGCCTCTCATCAGCAAATCGATAACCCCTACTTTGAACGATTCAACTTCGAAAACTACGGGGGCACTCCCGTGCTGGGCGTTTCTAAACCCGTAATAATCGGACACGGTATTTCCGGAGAAAAGGCATTCATGAATATGCTCTGTCTGGCCAAAGACATGACAGAAAAGCAAGTGATGGAGAAAATGAGTATCGCCCTACGAACACAAGCATAGCTCTACTCCTATCCTTCACATTGAAGGAACGCAGTCATTCTGCTGCTACCCCGATAAAAAGCTATAAAAAAAGAAAGCCGTCTTTTAGACGGCTTCTTTGTGATCCCGCTGGGACTCGAACCCAGGGCCCCAACATTAAAAGTGTTGTGCTCTACCAACTGAGCTACGAGATCAACCTCGTTTTTGGGAGTGCAAAAATAAGTCTCGTATCCGTTTGTACCAAAACTTTTTAGATACACTTATCAACTCGTTTTCTTCATTTTTTAAAGTAGGTTTGTATAAACTGGTATATGGAGCAGTCCTTTAATAATAAAGTGGTCGCTATCACCGGGGGCACCGATGGCATCGGAAAGGCACTGGTACAGGCCATGCTGGCAAAAGGAGCCACCGTAGCTACCTGTGCCCGAAATCAAGATAAACTTTACCAACTTCAAACGGAAAATGCCGGAGCTCCCCTTCTGACCGTAGTGGCCGACGTAAGTAAAGAAAATGATTGTCGTCATTTTATACAGAGCACTATACAAGCTTTTGGAAAAATCGATATCCTGATCAATAATGCAGGTATTTCGATGCGCGCCCTGTTTGCTGATGCCGAAATAGAAGTGATCCGCAAACTGATGGATGTAAATTTCTACGGCGCCCTCTACTGCACAAAATATGCCCTCGACTCGATCATCAAACAAAAAGGGGTGATCGTCGGCGTTTCTTCCATTGCGGGCTACCGCGGGCTACCGGGACGAACGGGGTATTCGGCCAGCAAATTCGCCTTACAAGGCTGGTTAGAATCGCTTCGCACCGAAATGCTCCACCAGGGAGTGCATGTGATGTGGGTATGCCCAGGCTTTACCACATCGAACATTCGCCAGGCTGCCCTCAATGAAAAAGCCGAGGCCCATGGAGAAACTTCAATGAACGAAGAAAATATGATGTCCGCAGCAACCTGTGCCGGTCACATTATCAAAGCAATTGAAGATCGAAAGCGCACCCTGGTGCTGACCTTCACCGGGATCAGGACCGTTTGGATGAATAAACTTTTTCCCCGCCTGACTGATAAACTAGTTCATCGTTTTTTCTTTAAAAAAGGAAAGCTGATCCAATAAGTATGGCCCTGATCACCCTTACATCAGATATTGGAAGCCCCGACTACCTGGTAGGCGCTATCAAGGCCCAACTACTGCAATTGAACAGCGAATTTCAGCTGATCGACATATCGCATCATATCCCCCCATTCAACTATACACAAGCGGCCTATGTTTGTCGCAGTGCCATCCGTCACTTTCCGCCGCACACTTTTCACCTGATCATGGTCGATCTCTTTGGCACCCGACCGGATCAACTGCTGCTGGCCTTTCATCAAGAACAATATTTCATCTGTGCCGATAACGGTCTGCTGAGCATGATACTCGAAGAAACTCCCGAAGTAGTAATGGGCATTCCCCTTGAAAATACCAGCCCGCGTACCACCTTACATGTAACAGGAATCATGGGACAGGTAGTAGACCGATTGAGTAAAGGAGAACCTATTCTCAAAATCGGAAAGCCCGACATCGTTATCGCAGAAAAAAAACATTTGCGCCCAACCATCGAACAACAATATATCGAGGGCCAAATTATTTTTATTGACGGGTTCGAAAATGTCATCGTCAATATCACCCGCAATCAATTCGAAGAGAGCAGAAAAGGCAGGGCATTCAAGATCGTCTTCAGAGGAAATGAGACCATCGACCAGTTGAGCGAAAGCTATGCCGATGTAGCCGAAGGAGATAAACTGGCCCTGTTCAATAGTGCCGGATACCTCGAGATCGCCATCAACAAGGGCAATGCAGCCGGTTTATTCGGCCTAAAGGGTTACTCCGAGAAGAGCCGGCAGGGACAGCTGGCCTATCAGACTGTTCGCGTTTATTTCCAGTAGCCATTTCGCAGGGGGAAACCGGCCCGATTTAACGAAAACTTACCCGGCTATCCCCTATTTTTGCCTTTAGCAAAATCACCTGACACATGACATTTCGCAAAGCAAACAACCTCAGCGGTTGGCTCATCTTTTTGATAGCCCTTACCACCTATGTACTCACCAGAGAGGCTCGAGGAAGTTTATGGGATACCGGAGAGTTTATTGCCAGTGCCAAAGGACTGCAATTACCCCACCCGCCGGGCGCCCCGCTGTTCGTGTTGCTGGGTCGATTCTTTATAATTCTTTTTGGTGATGATCCAATGACCACAGCCAGTGCTGTGAATTTCATGAGTGCTTTAGCAAGCGCGGCTACTATCCTTCTCTTGTTTTGGAGTATCACCCATTTTGGAAGAAAATTATTTGCAGGTGCCGGTGAAGAACTTACCGGTGGTCAGATAATGGCCACTATGGCTGCCGGTGCCGTGGGCGCACTAGCTTACACGTTCTCTGACTCTTTTTGGTTTAGTGCGGTCGAAGGCGAAGTGTATGCCCTCTCCTCTTTTTTCACAGCCCTGGTCTTTTGGGCCATGCTCAAATGGGAGCAGGCCGATGAGCGGGCTGGTGCTGACCGCTCACTGCAATTACAAGCCGACCGCTGGATCGTGTTTTTATTTTTCATGATGGGGCTGTCCATTGGAGTGCATCTGCTAAATCTGCTTACGATTCCGGCAATTGTAATGATCTATTATTTCCGCCGTTTCAAATTCAGTGTTTTAGGTGCTATTTTGGCTTTTCTGATCGGCTGTGCCATCACGGGCCTGATACAGGTGGGGGTTATCCAATACTCCATGAAGGCAGCCGGCGAATTCGATATATTCTTCGTCAATCAACTTGGTCAACCTTTTTTCTATGGCTTTGCTTTCTATTTTGTAGCCTTGGCTGTTGTTATTCTTCTTGGCCTGCAATTCAAAGAAACCAATTTTAATAAAGGGCTGTTTGCTGCTTGGTCCGTTGCGTTCTTGTTTTTACTGCTGACACCCTCCATCGTTGTTCCTGGAGATGGACTCAAAATCGGAGGCATCCTATTACTGATCGCATCGGCGGCACTCTTGGTTGCTTTTTTCAAACCGACGGGTCTACGCATTTTAAAACTTTCGCTTTGGTCCTATGCCTTTATCATGCTGGGCTATTGCATGTATTTTACTGCGCTCATCAGATCGAATGCCAACCCCGGCATTGATATGAACAATGTAGATAATCCGATCAATCTGGTTTATTATCTAAGCCGAGAGCAGTATGGAAGTGCCCCTTTGGTATATGGTCCGCATTTTGCGGCAGACCCCTCCAAAGACCTGGCTATACAAGAAGATGGTAAAATAATAAAATTGAGTGCGGAGAGCCAAAAACTGGCCTCCGATATCCATCAATCAGATGAGCTCCGTGCCGGAAGAACCTTCGAAGAAATCAAAGACAGTGTATTTGGAGCGCTGGTAGATGACAATTACTTCATTAAAAGCGAAATGAAGTATGTAAAAGGCACTGATCGGTATATCCCTATCGGAAGATCTAAAGAATATAATTACAGTGAGAAAGTCAAACAAGTTTTTCCACGCATCTGGGATTCCAGCGACGACCAGTATCATGCTCAGTTCTATGCCGAGTGGCTGGGACTACGAGATCCCGTTAGTGGCGAATACGTCGCACCCAGCTTTGCTGATAACCTGAACTGGTTCTTCAGCTATCAAATGAGTTGGATGTACTGGCGTTACTTTATGTGGAATTTTGCGGGCAAGCAAAATGATATACAGGGGATGGGAAATATTCGGGATGGAAACTGGGTAACCGGTATCCGCTTTCTGGATAATATGCGCCTGGGTGATCAGTCTAAGCAACCCGATAGCATGCGCACTAATGCAGGGACTAATTATTATTTTTTACTTCCTTTATTGCTGGGTGTTATTGGCTGTGTTTATCAAGCGTTGCAAAGACCAAAAGACTGGATCGTCAGTTTTCTTTTATTTTTCTTTACGGGTATTGCCATTGTACTGTACCTGAACCAGCCGGGAAACCAGCCCCGTGAACGAGACTATGCCTATGTGGGATCTTTCTATGCTTTTGCCATCTGGATCGGTCTTTCGCTGATCGCTCTTTTGCAGGCGGCCTCCCAAAAAATTGACATATTGCGTCAAATAGGACTGATTACTCTTTCTTCTTTCTTAGCATTTTGGATAACTTATATGAGCACTTTCCCTGGCAGTAGCTGGGGCGGGTTTATAAATGCCTTAGCTGCAGCCGGCATGACAGCTTTTATTGGCGTAGTAATTAGTTTATTGCTTGGCATTGTCTCTCAGGGCGGGAAAAAATATAGCCTTCTGGTTGGTCTTACCACGTTAATCTGTCTGGCCGTACCTGCTTTGATGGCAAAACAGAACTGGGACGATCATGACCGCAGCCACAAGACGACCGCACCAGACCTGGCTCGTAATTATCTGGAGAGCTGTGCGCCCAATGCCA
>Ga0129333_10007749_pt1 | contig 10129 bp, 16 predicted proteins | sample CPB6_08_DNA_FD_94474 | JGI IMG/M metagenome (GOLD analysis project Ga0129333, IMG submission 94474) | Freshwater to marine salinity gradient microbial communities from Chesapeake Bay, USA - CPBay_Sum_0.6_0.8_DNA | ecosystem: Environmental > Aquatic > Marine > Coastal | place: USA: Chesapeake...
CTCCTGAACCGCTCGACCAATTACCGTGAGTCTTTTGGTCATGGGTGCCATGCTTCTCAACTTCTTCATAGACGGCATCCCAATATCCGCGAGCAATAATTGAGGCAACGGATTGCTCGGGATAGATAAAACCGCTCTTGGTTCGAACTGCCCCAAGCATGATGTTATTTTCAGTCTTGGTATAAATAATCTCGTTGCCGTTGGACTTACGGTACAAAATGGTTCCTTGAATCATGAGCCGCTCTTCTCAGGAACTAAAGCCTTGACTGGAATGTTTACGCCTTTAGCCTCTAAAGCGCTTTTGATAGATGACACGGTAGATGAATTTACACTCTTGCTTCCATAATCGCTAGGAACTACATAAATCTCTTTGATGTCAGATAATTTGATTCCGCCATATACCTGCGCTTCAGCATATCCCTCTCTTTGTAAACCGCCATGACTTGTGGTCAAGTCATGATGAATTCCAGCAAAACTGACAGATTCATAAGTATGTTTTTCAGAGAGTGGACGCGCTAGGGCATATCCGTCTAGTGAATCAGGGATTGTGTAGGAGGTTCTCTCGCGAACTCCGTCATTTAGCACGACTCTGACCTCACCATACTGGCTTACACTCGTATTGCCTACATTCCATTTATCTCGGTTATAGCCTGAAGTGTTAGGAGTGGTTCCATCGACTTGTACTGCTAAGAATCCATAAATAGGGCGCTCGCTTGCCTTAGTATCTTGAGGCACACCAAGGAAAGCCAACTCACGGGTACGGCGCAGGTAGGGCTTATAGGCACCATTACTCTCTCGAGTCTCATATTGTGTCTTGAATCGTCCATCAGCAATAACTTTCATGAAGTCATCGCTTTCAATGGCTACGACTGGAAACGCTTTTTCAAGATTAGCGGTAACTGTTTTGGTTGTCTTTTCAAAATTCTTGAAATAACTGGTCATCATGGCTTTTGTTTCATCCCTATCAATATAGGGAGTCATAGCCTTCATAGCATCGTATCTGACTTGTTCATTATGGTTAGTTATGAAAATCTCGGCTCGCATGGTCATAGCATCTACAAAGTAATCACCATTACGACCAGTCATACCTGCTTCTTGAGCAATTTTTGAATAGTATTGGCGAACATTTTTTTCATCTGCTCCAATATATCTTTTCTCTATTTCATTGAGAGAGGCTTCCAACTCTTTAGGCAAACCACCAAAATTTTTGTCTAAAATTTCTCTTTTTACTCTACTGGTGGCAAAACTTGAGAATGGTTTATCCATCGAATTATCTACTTCGACTTCTTCTATTTTTTCATATCTACCAAAATCTCCTACCTTGGTCCAGCCTTCAGGAATTTCTTGGTTGTCATAAAAATATCTAGTTTTAGTTTCTTTCTTTCGTATAACAACATCGCCCCATTTGTTCAAAGTGGCATTTTGAAGAATTCCAGCATCACGAAGTCCTTGGAATCCTTCATCATAATTGGTCAATTCGTGAGGCAACCCCGACGAAGCCCATCGTCCATGGGTCTTTTGGTCATGCTGACCTGTCAGGTGTTTGAATACTGGTTTTAGCCCCGGAGCAAAAGTGATGCTGATTGTCATACTGAACCCTCGGGTGGAATTATGACCATCGTACAACGGCAATGAGGATGAACTATTGGCTTTTCCAATCCAATTGAGAAGATGCCATTCCAAGGAACCATCTCGCCATCAAGAGGCGCACAAATATCACAAGTTCGTTCATCAAGGGCGGTCATCCACATCTTTTGTGAAGCAGGGTCCACGATTCCTTCTTTATCCGCTTGCTTCCATCCTTCGTAGCGTCCCTCGTTCTGAGCAATCTGTATCTCGGTCCGAGCAATCATGGTGGCGCGAGCGCTCTTCAATCTATCTGAATAAGCCTCAGCAGATTTTTGTGCTTTCTCTCTAGCCTTGGATTCTTTGAATCCTTCACGAACTAGACGGGTCAATTCTCGGCGTTCGAACTTGACTACCGCATCTGCCCATTTAGGGTGAAGCCCTACAACATTCTTGATTCGCTTTGCTGTTGCTCGATAATCCAACTGCTCATTGAAAGCATCGATAATGATTTTGCGGATTGCGGTACGGGTCAATTCATCAATACTTGTTACCAACTGACCAGCGCGGTTTGCGGCAAACTTGAGAGAGTTTGGGTTTGTCTTATTGAAAGACATCGTGAACTCACCGCGGATTGGCTTAGGTTGCGCCCATCGTGGAATGTTCGTGAAATCCATATTCGCCATCGGGACCTTATTGGTAATTTCAACCTTTGTCGGTCTAAATGCTGGCAAAGATAACTTTGGAGCAATCTCGCGAATCTGTTTGATTGCCTCATTGCCACCAATATCGATTGAATCTAAAAGAGCGCTTTCAATCTTTGGTTGCTCATCTCTGATACTAATAGTGGCAAGAAGTCTGCTCAAAGTATCAGGGTCGAGGCGAGCAATAATCTTTGCTAACTCATCAACCTTGATTTTGTCTGTTGCTCCACGAATGGCACGATACAGAACGCGAGCGAGCGCTTGCTCTTCAGGTGTTAGAGGTAATCGACGAGGTTCGTCTGCCTTTCGAAAATGAAATGGCATTTATCAATCCAAATCGCCGTCTAAAGGTTCCGTTCCTTCGGCTACCTCTAGTTCCTCTTCCTCCATCTCCTCAGATTCTTCTTCTTCAGATTCTTCGCCCGGCTCAAAACCTTCTTGCTCTTGTCCCTGCTCAGGCATTGGAGGCATACCGTAATTTTGTCCATCGTGTTCAGCAGGTGGTAGACCAGCCAACTCGCGTAGATAATCTTCCAACTTAGGGTCAGGCATAAGAACGCCAGCCTGAGCCAACTTAGTAACGAAGTCTGAAATTTCGGTCAAATCAACATGGCTTACTTCGCCATAGGTTAGGAATGGAGCGCGAGATACATCCATGCCATTGAGTTTCAATAGGCGTGGAATTGCGTACTGGTTCATTACCTCAGCAACATTCTTAGCAATTGAATCAACTGCCATGGACCATAGGTCCATCTTTGATGCGCCAAGTGCGTAAGAGCCAACTCGGTCAGAGCCTAGAAGAATAAAGTCAGCAAGAATCGACATCGACATTCTTTGGTCGTAGCGCTGAATAATCTTGTCAGTATCGAACTGACGGCTTCCTCCTGATGAGAGCAACTGAAGGTCAAACATCTTGTGTCCAGCGTCGTCATACATTGCTGGCATGACGATGCCTTCTTGCTCATTGCGCTTGATAGATGTAACGATTTCTTTGATGCTATTGAGAACTGATACTTGGTCGCTGGTTGCCGCAGATGAAAGATATTCAGGTGGGAGATACGCAACTGGCAAACCTGCTAGGTCACGCTCGATACCGACTGCTTCGATTTCTTCAATACGACGCTTGAAGAACCAAGGACGATATGCGTTACGAAGAATTGAGCGACCTTCAGGGTTATTTTTAGCCGTGGTTGTACGGAATAGCAAAGCCTTCTCAATTGGTATGATGAATGTGCCACCTGTTGATGGGTCTACTTGGACCATGGCTTGAATTCCGCCATCCTCATCGATTTCCCAACGGAACAAAGTTTCTTGAGCGCGAATTGGCATCTTGCGCCAACCGATTTTTCCATCATCATGCTTTGAGCGAGATTGTGGATTCTTGCTATCTCCACCGCGCTTCTTGTAAACAATCTCATGATATGAGTAACCGAATACAAGCATGGAAAGAATCTGTGAAAGTGTTTGGTCCCACGAATCGCTCATGTCATGGAGACATGAATCTACGAACGCGGCAACTTCTTTATCTTCAGGACTAATTTCTCCGTCCGCTGAATCATCCTGATATGGGTCTACGCGCCATTCAAGGCGAGTAATAACTTTTTCAATTGCGAATAGCATCGACCCGATTGTTGGGTCATTGTCCGCCATCTCGCGATAAGTCTTGGCACCGCGAATACCTCGGAGATTTGTGATGAACTCTTCATATACGGTTCCACCTGAACGGCGTAAACCCGTAGAGCCAATCTCCTTGAGGTCAAATCTCTCAGCCATTTATACCTCGCCTAATCCTTTTGGGCTAATCCAACGACAACTTTGATAGCCTGTTCTTCATTGAATCCCGCTTTGACTAACTCCATAAATAGTTCATGGGTTTGAACAGCGAAAGCCCCAAGTACAGACATGACTTCTCTACTACTGTTATTAGTAAAGTCGTCATACACCTCACGATTATAGCGTTAGGTGAATTTTGCCCTTTTATTCTCCGTCTAAAACAAACTCGAATGAATTCAATCTGAACGAAGCAACTTCCATCGCCGCCTTGCGAGCCAAATCCTTTGTACCAGCCTGAGCGTATTCACGCTCTTCCGCTAGGTTGCCAAGAGAATTGAACGAACGGAAATTGATTTTGAATGGCAATTCAAATTCAGTCTGTGTCAGATGTACTTCAATGAACTCGCGTGGAGCAATCTCCATCGAAACAAATGGACGACCGTTTTCGGACACGACAGTTTTAGCGTTCGGAAGTTCCGAGACGAAATAATCAGTCCAAGCCATTTACAACTCCTTTCGAGAGTTTTTCAACCCCAATAATACCCTATGAGGGTTAGAAAGGAAATGACTCAGGAACTTCGGCTTCCTTCTTCCAAGTTGGTGCGCTCCAAGGGTCTACTTCCATATCCCCTTGAGAATTACGCTGGACGGTTACAACATTGGCGATATGGCGCTTGAGGTCCACTCCGACATTGAAAGCGGTTACGACCATGCGACCCCTCTTCTCGCCTGTGTTTTTATCCTCCCAAGATTCCCAAGTGGCATTACCCGAGATAATTACGCCCATACCCTTTTGAAGCGATTCGGCTACATTCTCAGCCAGTTTGTTCCAGCACTTGATTGACCAAGGTGTGACATCTGTGTTTTCCCAAGTGCCATCTTCTTTCTTGACTGATTTAGATGCGATGACTGTAAAAGATGCCATTGCTTTTCCATTAGGTGTAAATCTCAACTCAGGGTCAGATGCGAGATTTCCTGTGATAGTTACTTGACTCATGCTATATGTCTCTCATTCGTTATTGGTTTGGCGATTATGTTTAGTTTTTTTCGTAATCTGTCGCGTTCATTCATTGTTGTTCCGCCCCATATTCCGATTACTTTGTAATGTAACGCATAGGTCAGACAATCTTCGACAACTACGCATTGCTTACAAATCTTCTTTGCTAAAAGGTTCTCCGCTGTCAAAGGTTTCTCCTCCGCGAAGAACATCTCCGTATCTATCCCCCAACAACTCGCTCCCTCGAAATTCCATGGCATCTTCAACTGGTTCATCTCCTACGGCTAGTCGGTGTGGGGAAGTGGCATCTAACTTAGCCAAAACTCTTCCGTTTTTCCATACCTTTCCTGCCGCAACTCCATCAAAAAAATTCTGTCTTGGTTTTACCCAATCATCACAATCAGACCAAAAAGGGCAACTGCGACAATAGTTCAAACCAGTCATTGCCAAGTCAATTTTGTTTTGGTCAAAGAGCCAAGGGTCCGCTTCTCGGCATGGCGCATCATCAAGAAATTTGTTACCCATGTTGTAATTTTATCTTGAAGGCTCAAGGTTTACTTGAATGTTTTTAGCCGTGTCGCCAAATCTTTCTACAAGTAATTTCTTTAGTAACGCTTCGCGCTCTTCATCAATCTTCTTTTGGTTTATCTCTAAGTCCGACATCATCATTGTCCTCCCATGTTTTGATTGCGTGATGAATCAATCCTTGATGCCGCCAATCAGGATTTTGATTATCCGCAAGCGTTAGTGTCCAGTAATCCTTATCGCCTTCGCCCATCCACTCTGATACAAGAACCCATCCTGTACAGATTGCTGGTTCAATGAAAGCGATGCGCCCCAATTCAGCGAGCGCATCGTCAATCATCGAAGGTTTAGGTTGTTCCTCATCTTTCATGTGGTGAGGTTAGTACCAAAAATTACGACTCCAAAAACGCCACGCCGAACATGGGTCGGAATAGCGAGATTCGATATAAATGAATCCGCGCCGAATTTGTTCCTCGACAGATGACTTTGGGTCCAGCCCAAGTATCTGAGGAATTCCTCCAGCATTTAGTTTTTCGCCATTTTGGTATACAGGTTGTTTGTTATAGGCATCAGGACGCCAATTACTTTCCTTGGTCCATAGAGACTCAAGGCATTGCCATTGGGCTTCAGATTTCCAGCCCCATGCTGGCATTTGGTTGCGAGCGAACTCTTTCGCAACTTCAGGGTCGCGCTCCAGTAAAACGGGTTTCATAACTACCTCAACCTCGGCGTGAGCCACAGGGTCAGGTGGAATGTGAAACGGGTTGAGGATTCCTAAACAGACAAAGAAGAAAAGTAACGGAATCGGACGGAGCAGTTTGTTTTCATAGAATCGCATATTCCTCCAAAGTTAGGAGCGAACACTTCTGCGCTAGTGGCTCTAGCGATTCCATGCTGTCGGTATCGGACCGACGACGCTTTGGCAATAAGGTGTTTTGCGAACCTTAGTTTTAGGGTACATCATCAAGATGAATGAATGTCAAGGATATTTTGGGCGCTTGGTGGAGGCGCTTCAGGAACGCAAGAGAGAGGACGGACGCGCCCCCGAGCATCAACTCCACCAAGCATGGGTACCCGAAAGGTATGGTACCCGATTATGCGAATCGCCCCACGAACCTAAGAAGCGGTCCGCGGAGCGACCCTATTCAATCTCCAGCGGTCTCATGTCCTAAACGGAAGAGAGTCGATGCTGGAGACCGAATCCTTTAGTCCAAGCGACTTCCTCCGTAAGCACGGATTCCGTACTTTTCTAACACACTCGCAAACGCACCAGCGTAAGCGCTCTTCAAATCAACGGATTGACCGTAATCGGAAATCCATATTTCATAACCGCCACCGTAAGCCTTACCACCGATTCCCTTGGACTTTAGGTAATTCACGAAACTACCGCGAGCAGGAAAGATGGAGACCCATGCGAATCCGCACAAGCCATTTAGAACATAAGTTGGTTTGCGATAATCAATATCGTTACCAAGTGGCGTAGTTGGTTGCCCAACTATGAACTGCGGAAGTTGAACAGATTTTGTTGCTTCAACTCCTGCTTCATGCGCTTCTTTGTAAATGCGAGCGCACTCAAGTTTTCCTAACTTTGGTGTCTTTGTTACTTCAGCCATTTCGTTCTCCTCTCTAAGAACAAGTCCAGTATATCAAACTAGGGTTAGGAATACAAACCCAAAAGTCTTTTCTTTCGAGCGCGTCGCTTATCAGCCTCTTCTTGGAGCGCCTTCTCCAACTGCGCTCGCCGAATAGCCCGTAGGGAGGCTTCAGAGACCCGTAGAGGCTTGTTTCTAGTGAACCACGATAGAAGATTCATTAGAACCACTTTCCGCTCTCTATGGACCCCACAATGCCAAAAGCCAAGATGATTACTGCGTAGAACAGGATTGCTTCCGTATTCTCTGCCCATCTGCGACCCTTGGCGGTCAATTTGATTCCTCTCTTGAGCAATCGTTCTTCTATCATGCTGTCCTCTCTCTCTTGATTGGTCGAACTAGACCGTAAGCCTCAAACGAGGCATCGACCTCGCATTGAAAGCAATACGGCTTACCCTTCACAAAGGTAATTCGAAATTCGCTTCCGCAACTTGAACACTTCATACAATCACCACCTCGAATTCATTCCGTCCAGTAAATACGGCAATAATGTCTCGCTTTGAAACTTCTTTTTCAAGCACCACGCCCTTTTTGCCGAATCGTGTCGCAAACCATTCAGCCTTGTCTCTCTTCAAGGTCCAAGAGATTCCATCTTCATTCAATCCCTTTTGGCATCCTCGATAAATCGTGACGGTATCTGCTAAAGAATCAAAAGCCATCTGCTCGTCCCAATCCATCAAGTTATTGCGACCTGAGCGACTAGAACTGAAATATCTACGCCATTGATTGAGATGCGCCCAACCATTTTCAGTATCGACCCAAAGCGAGCCGAGCAACTTCCAATATCGGTTATCGTCGAGGTGTTCTACTACCTCAGCAAAAGCGCTGAGTCGATATGGTCGCTCATGTAGCCACACATATCTTTCCCAATTTTTTTCTTGAACTGCTTTTTTGACCATTTTCAACTTCACTTGATATTGGTAATTGGCTTGACCACCTGAGAAAAATGGCACTTGATAAATCAATGGATGGCGCAACATGGCAAAAGAATCTTCTTCGTAATATGGAAGAAGGTCAGGGTGAAGTGGCTCATGCTGTTTCTGAATTGCCTCATAAAGTTTGGCATAATCTTTTGGGTCTACTGCGAAATCAGGTTTTGTCATTAGTCCCTCCTCTTCTTAGCCTTATTATCCAGTATTTTGAACTGTTGTTCAAATGTGACACCGTGTTTCTCCGCTAAAGATTGGCAGATGATGTCTGCCTTTTCTTTGGCTTCAATAATCTCTCGCTTTTGCTTCTCGATTGATTCTTCGCTGTGAGGTGTTCCGTCGAAATACTCGGTAACAACTTCGCGATTGATTTTCCATTGAAGGTTGAACCACTCTGAGACCGCTGAGCGCTCGGTGCGAATGACCTCGGTGTACTTGCCATCTTTGAAGTAAAGGAACTCGCCTGATTTAGTTGGAGCGTTTGCCTTCTCCTTAGCAATTCGCTCTGCCTTCTTCGCTTCGCGCTCTGCTTTGGCTTGAGCCTTAGCAATCTTGTCAGCGGTAACGATTCGGCTTGGGCGATTTAGAACTTCGGCTGGAGCGCTTGGGTAGCAGACCGTACAAGCATCTTGACCAGCATCATCGACGATTGTTTTCTCATCATCATTGCTGTACTGGACCAACCATTGATAACGAGTAGTTGGGAAGCAAGTCGAGCAATCCATTGACTTGTGAACATGACCGTTGCTGTTGATTACCAAGAACGCTCTTGTCCATGGGTCTTGGTCGTAGATTTCGTCTAACTCGCAGATTTGTGAAAACACTTCACGGAGACTTGCTTTGATTGTTTGAATCTTGTTTTCGTACTTTGTGATTTCTTCAACTCTAGTTGGATAATGCTTTTCGTAAAACTCTTTTGTATCTTGAGCGCTCTCTAACTCATTGCGTAAACTCCAGCGCTTGTCATAAAGAGCAGATAGTTCGGTATCAATCTTGACTGCGAACTCCTTGGTCACGCTCATTGGGTCTCCTCTCTTTTACAACCCCAGTTTAGCATTATTGGCGCTTAGTATCAAGCCATGCTGTAAATGTCCCGACAGATGCGACCAACTCGTTTGCTATCTGACCAGCCTCGCTGGATTCTGAGAAGTCGGTGATTTCTTTATTCTTCATGATGCCTTCAGCAAGGCGCATCAACTGACGAGCGTAAGCGAAATCGCTTCGGACCTGAGCCTTTGTCACTTTGTCCATGTCATCTCCTTTTTACAACCCCAGTTTAGCAGAAAATGGGAAGAAGGTACAATTAGGGCAATCGTGTCCTGCGTGACCCCTAGCAGGAGTCCCAACCTTTGCGTCTGTCACGAATTCTTTTGGTCTCGTTCATCACCTTTTGGTGGATGCTCATGCCTATGTCCGATTCGGCGAGCGCTGACGGGTCATGGCAGGGCGTGGTCAATGGCAATGTTTCGGGAGATTCGATTCAATTCGATTATCGCGGCGGAAGCGCGACCTATTTGACTACGGTGACCGATGGCTCCACGGTGACCGTGGCAATCAATAACACCATCGCGAACTGTATTGGTCGTTGTACGCCCATCGCTGATAATTGGAGCGTTTCAATCAATGGTCAAAGTTTTAGTGGCAATGCGATAGAGCAAACTAGCGTGAACGCTGTTGCTTCAGGTCAAGTAACAATTTCTGTATCGGGAATTGATAACGGTTTTTGGGCTGGATGGTACGGACCAATCTTTACGATTTCGGTGAGTTCCCCTGCTCCTGCCCCAACACCCACCCCCACCCCTTCGCCAACGCCTGAGCCTTCTGTGTCTCCGACATCTGATACTCCGACTGTGACTGCTTCTCCGACACCAACTCCTGAATCTTCGCCTTCGCCCACTCCGACTGCTTCTCCTGAACCCTCTCCAAGTCCAAGTCCCGAGCCTTCACCATCGCCTTCGCCCACCGCAACTCCGACTCCAGCAG
>Ga0129333_10007750_pt1 | contig 10128 bp, 12 predicted proteins | sample CPB6_08_DNA_FD_94474 | JGI IMG/M metagenome (GOLD analysis project Ga0129333, IMG submission 94474) | Freshwater to marine salinity gradient microbial communities from Chesapeake Bay, USA - CPBay_Sum_0.6_0.8_DNA | ecosystem: Environmental > Aquatic > Marine > Coastal | place: USA: Chesapeake...
TGAAGGATTGTATAAATGATCCCGTCGCTACAGACGACCCGTTTACCCCGCATGAGACGACGTGGGGGCGGGAGGGGAATTGTCTTTAATCATCTGGATGTTATCATAGTATCCGACAAAAAAAGAGACAGCCAGAATAACCCCTGCCCATAGCCACTGTTTACTTTTCAGTCCGTCTAGCTCTTTAGACAAATCATTAACTTTTATGTTAACACCTTTAATATCCTCTTCTAGGTCCTTCTCGATCCTATTAATTATTTGAACTGTGGAGTTATTAACCTCTACCGACCTTTCAATTCTTTCCTCATGTCTTATCAATATCTGGGAGATGTCCCTAGTCGACTCAGAAATTTTTTCAACCGCTTGCTCTAATTTCTCAAGCATCTGCTTAGAGATTTCGTCTTGTGTCTGTTGTTTTTCTTCTAGCAGAGAGATCCTTAGATCTGTTTGACTTTTGTTGAACATTTACGCTAAGGATAACGCTGCAGTCAAACTGCTTTCAACTACAAAGACAGAATTTTTTGCTATTCTAGAGGATGGGGTTTATATGTTAATTTTTTGTAAGGGTACGGGCACGGTAGGATTTGAACCTACGACTAACCGCTTAGAAGGCGGATACTCTATCCTGACTGAGTTACGTGCCCAGATGTTGAGTTAACTAAGTTAACTCAATGCCGATGACAAGACTCGAACTTGCACGTCTTTCGACAACTCATTTTGAGTGAGTCACGTCTACCACTTTCGCCACATCGGCATGTGTTTGTTGTTTCATGGGGGTCGCGAGGATCGAACTCGCCTAAGGCGGATTATGAGTCCGCTGCATTCACCAGATTGCTAGGCCCCCATGACGGGGTATTTATCCTACCCCTTGACCACTATACTTCTTTTTTCTGCCGTTGCGACTAGTCGCTGACAGATTGGTGTTTTTGCTTCGACCTTGCCTAGTCTTTTTCGGTTTCGGGTCGAACTTCAATGCACTGACTGCGGTGAAAGATGGCTTTTTGGCCATGGCTCCTTGTCTTGGACTCCCCTACCTTAGCAGGTCGGAGAGGGAGTGGCGACTGGCTCGGAAATACGCGAGCGTCTCAACGACAATCCGGTCTGTCTCAACCGCACCACAGGTAAAGACGTCCACAGCAGCACTCCGGTGCTCAGGCCAGGTATGTATAGAAAAGTGTGACGTGGTTAGTAAGTATAGGGTGGTAAATCCCCCGTCGAATTGATGGCCGGAACGGGTAAGTATTTGAGCGTTGCAGGAGGGGAGCAGAGAGTCGGCAAATTTTTCAAATCCGGCCATATTAGACAAAACGTCCTTATCCGCATCGTAAATGTTAAGGAGAACGTGATGCCCCATGCCCGGTTCGTTAAAAATTCGCACAGTAATACACCTCTGTATTTAGATTGTTTAAGCCATATTTACTCGGAGCTTTCAACTCGGAGTAGATGTGGGGGGTGAAGAGGGGGGCAGGTAATAAGTTTTTTGTGAATGGAACTTCTTTGCCCCACTTATGTCCCACAGTACTAACACACACCTTATACCCCAACTCTGCCAGTTCACATACCTGCCTCTTAACCCACTCCACCTTGCGTTTATTCCAAACAAATCCACACCCGTACTGAGCGGGGTGACCGGGTACATGGAAGTAGATAATCGTATTGTTATCTATACCTTTAGTAGGGAATCTCTTCATTCCTGCGTTAAATATGTTGATCTCCTTTGTCGATAAGTGTTTGTACCATTCGGCCAATTCGTCAAAATTTGGTGGAAGGGGGTTGTTAAACTCCATGGCCAGCTTTCTGCGTTTGAATTGATAGGAGAACCCGGATTGAGCGAGTAGGCAATAATACCTGGCCGTGTCTGTCCAGGATCGGAAAGGCATACTTCTCAGCGCACTGCGGATGTTAGTAGCTTGGAGGACGGATACGGCGTAGGGAACATTTCTTCCTTCATCGAATTCGTTTATCCAGACCTCGCGCAGTATCGACACGCAAGTCGAACACTTGAGAAAGTTATGGAGCGGTGTAATAAACCTCTCATCAGAACAAATGGTGATTTTTGGGGAGAGGGAGAGGTAGGGTAGATAAGACGACCCTGATTCTACACACAAAAAATTATGCCCGTTTAGGATGGGGTAATCGGCCAAAAATTGGTTGTGGGTAGTAGTATATCTGCCCGGAAGAGGGATTATATTGTCCATCACTCTTCCAAAGTGAGTTTGTGCCAGTTCTTCCCATCAAACCAGCTAATCAGGTCGGGAGCATAGATGTAAATTGTGCCCAAAGGGGTCCCCCGTCGATAATTCTTTTGACGACTAGGCCCCTTCCCAAACAATTCTTCAAGCTTTTGATCCATACCCTTAACTGTATTCATTAACAAGTCGTCTACTTTTTTTAGCATTTTATAGTAGTCGGAGCATTTGAACTTCAAGAGCCCGGTGGAGTAGAAGACGGCCTGTCGAGAGGGTTGGAACGTTGTGTTAGGGATAAAGATAAAACTCCTCTCGTTACCGTCTTTTGCTCTGGAAAGGCCCTTTAAATCAGAAAGGTAAATAATAGCTTTTACCTCAGAAGAGGTAACTACATCAAGTTTAACTACCCTTTTTTCCGAAGAGGAACTGTTTAATGTAGTCATCGGCGAATTCCAAGCCAAAGTACGCCTTCAGTATACCACGAGCAGGGTCGTGCGCTGCCATGTACTCGTTGTAGGGGATGTGAGAAGACGGATAATCAACAGATTGTGAAGTATTGCTACTCAGCATAGATAAATATGTCTTTACATAGCGTTCAAACGCCTCTCTATACTCCCCATACACACCCTTTCCGCCCCTTTTTTGCCACATTTTGGGGGAAAAGAAGCCGTCTAGGTCGTAATGGGGGGATTTTTCGACAGTACGTGGGGGTTCGGAAGCCAGATAGCGGTTTATTGGGTCGAGATTACGGTTTACCGGGTGAAAATCGATGACTGCGAGGGATTTTGTCGGTAATTCGATGTACTCTGAGCCAAAAATAGGTAAAAAATGGCCGACTGAAGGGTAAATGACAAGTGTTTCCGCTCTAAATCTCCCCTCCGCCTCGAAAATACACAATCTCGCTCGATAAAAACCCACCGACTCGCCCCTCCAGACCAAAGAATTAAGCTTGGCAGGAGGGTTCTTGACGCAATCTGAGTAGATTAGCTCTGCCCCCATGTTCTCTAGGGAGTAGAGAGAACTCTCCAACAAAGAGCCCCCCAAGTCCGGGTCTATTTTCATAATGTTAACGGGTAAGGGGGGAGGAAAGTAGGTCGGAAAGAGCTTTGGGGGCTAGTGTCTTACCCTCTTCGTCAAAGTCTAATACAAACTTCAACTCGGAGCGAGAGTTGCCTTCTTTAATCATCCCCTCAATACGGTCCCCCAGATAGTCTTGGGCCTGATTGATATAAGTCTTTAACCCGATCAGCAGGTTGGAGATATGGTCGGCCTCAGAAGGGGCCAAAGTTTGAGAATTATCTATAGCCCAGAGGGCCATATCTACCATGGCTTCTACTGCCCCACCAGACTTATAGATATCTTGCTGCAGGTCGTCAAGAGAGTAATCCATAGCCCTATCTGAGTTCTTATTAAGTCTAGCAGACTTTAGGGGGTTTTGTCGATCTGCTCGGCCATATCAAAAAATCTTTTTGGGATAATACCCTTTCTCATGAGAAGCATGTCAAATCTGAGCTGGATATAAAGCTTGAGTTGATAGGAGCGAAGCCTGACAAACAACAGAGGTACTTTAACTAGCTTTAGATATAAAAAATCGCCAACGTTTTGATCGATGGCGATAATGCAAGTTAGAAATGCCAGCAGGAGAAGAGTTGCCGTACTAATCATAGGGCTGTAGGGTTTGATCAGCTTTCACCGGGATCAGGGTTTCTATGGGACGTAGGGCTGTTTTAGGGACGAAGTAGGCCGGACGACCACGAGCAGGGTCTGCCCAATACTCCCGTTTCATAACCTCCCCAGCTACACACCACCCATGAAGGAGTATTGTATCACCCTCCACCGTAACCAAAACAATCTTCTTGTCAAGGCGTTCATTACCCTGGACAATAAGGTCGTACCGGTGCTTACCTCTGGTCTTTACTTCGATATCCCCCGGTAGATCAGAACTACCCCTTACAGCAGAGGGGGATGAAAAAACCTGCCCCTCCAGTCCTAAACACACCGCAGCAGCCATTTCACCTACCGCCCCCAGCTTGTGCATGGAGAGGGCGAGTGAGCCTGTTGCCGGAGCGTTATTTCTCCCCCTTAGCCCCCGTTTTTCGTTTTCCGATTGACGTCTCTCGGCTTCCTGGTTCGCTCTTGCTTTTTGTTCTTCGGAGAGGGTGATGACAATTGGCTGCATGGTTTAGGTCTGCTCTTGTCCATCTTAGCAGAAAGCCCCTTTTTGTGTTCTTCCCACTTTTCAAGAATTCTTCCCCTTCCTACATTTTCTTTTATCCACGAGTTTAGAGTGCGAGTGGAGAGACCAAGGACCTTGCCTTCGGTTAGAATTTGGTCTTTTGTAGAAAATGTATTGGTAGGAGGGGGGACGATAGTTTTTTCTTCCTGATCTGTTTTCCAGGAACAGCGAGGGGAACACTCTACTCCACCCACACTCGACTCGGTAGGGAGACTGGAGATAATATACTTATCAAGGTCGGGACCAGGATTACAAATCCTGTCCAGCTCAGTAATTTCACCGAGAAGCTGCTGTTCGGTTAATTTAATCTTCTCAGTCTCCGTCTTTATTAGTGTCCGGATTGGAGTGGAGAGTAAATGGCTAGAAACGGATTGAGAGAGTTTCCACGTCTTGCTAATCTGAGATATAGCTGTCTCCGTGTCTTTAACACGTCTGACAAGTTTTATAAACCGATCTAGGTCAGAGAGGATAGTAATTACCCCGGATAATTTTTCCACTTCCAATTTAAGTTTGTCCCTCTTCTTGGAATGTTTTTCCACCAGATACTTAACCCTTTCCTCATACCACTCCTTTATCACTTCTCTGACCCCTACCAGCTTTGGTGTACCATTAGTCCCTACGGCCGTGCAGTTGATGTTGTAAGTGTGTCTCAATCCGGTAGTACTGATTAGGGCGGGGAGGATGGTGGATTTCAGGTCATCAACCGTTTTAGAGACAAGAACGATCCGGACCCCCTCTCGAGTAGAGTGGTCTGATGCGTCTATTAGGCCGGGTAGTTTATCACTATCGGCCAGGTCTCTAACCCTGTCTAAAAACCTCTCTGACGAGCCGTGAGCGAGCCGGGTAATGACTAAGGCGGGACGAGTTGATCTCTTGCCCCATGGTATTTTTTCAGTTATTTCCCATTCCCCCCAGACCTCAACTTGGCCTTTTCCTTTAAGTATAATGCTTTCCATATCAGAAGACTTGGATACCCTTCCTCCCTGAGGTAACTCTGGAGGTGAGGTCATTTTCGCCACTATTTGTTTATCAGTTATCTTGGGATTTTTAATCATAGCTTTAGTTACGGCTATAACATCATTCAGGCGGTAGGGTAAGTGGTAACAGGCATAGCCTGAGGCAATACCTTGAGCCCCGGTTATGAGCAAGGCGGGGAGGGCAGGGATAATTCTTATCGGCTCCGTAGTAGAATCGTCATAGTTCGCTCTCCATGAGCCTAACTCTCTGTCCAACTCGGAGAGGAAAATTTTCTCCGTTAGCCGTGTAGACCGGACTTCTAGATAGCGAGGAGCGGCGGGAGAGTCCTCACTTGTTACTTGCCCAATAGCTGGGCCAGTTTGTATGCTGCCACCCACATTCCCGTGAATATCGGTGAGGGTATATCTTGTGGAGGATTGTTGTCCGAGGTTAATGATGGTGCCGGCGCATCCTCCTTGCGGGTGGTATTTACCTAGCACATGGCCTTCTAGTCTAGATACTTTACAATACTGGCCGGTACTTGAAAGACGGAGATCGCTAAGACCAAGTAGTGCTCGACGCTGGGCGATTTTTAATCCATCTACGGTGTCAGGGAGAGCCCGGTTGTATATTGCAGTGGTGTAGGCTAAAAAGTCTCTGGTCAGCTCGTGAGTTAACGATGCGGTAATAATGTCTTTACTCATCAGTCTTTGCCGGTTAAATAAACTCCGTTATTTCTGGATAGTAGAAAGTATCCTACCTCCTTAGCGAAGTAGTCTATATAAGTCTCTTCCCCTTCAAGCAAGTAGTTGTTATAGTAGTCTTTAACTATTTCCATCTCATCTTCTGTTTGCATTTCTGTAGGGAAGATACTTTTTAGGCAGAGAGTTAAGTCCCTAAAGTCTACTTCAAATACCTCCACAGTCTTCCCGAATACAGGATGGTCAATGGTAACTTTAAAGGTATCCTTGGTAAGCTGGATCACCTCCTTTACAACGTCGTCCCTCGACGTCAAGAAGTCCAGTTCGACAAAAATTTCAGGATAGCGCTTCTGCTTTTTCAAAATCGGCCTCTGGGCTCTTACCCTCACTTTAAACGATTTAGCCGGGTCTTGTCAAACAGAAAAAGTTTTTGTATAATGAGTTTGTCCTTACTGGTCCACTGGTCCATGACCAACAGCCCGAACGGTCGCCCGAAACGGGATTATTTCGGCCCCGATTCCCCCTTCGTCCATTGTCACGAAGACACGTACCATCGCCAGCAAGTCGCTGGCAGGTGCGGAGTTTGCGGCAAGAGGACTCACTATAAGTCCCTCTACGCAGCAGAGTTCTGCTGCAGCTCTCAGTGCAGTAATGAGCTTTGGTGTGATATTACTGAACGAATCGCAACTTCACTGAATTCCCCTCGCAGAAGAAACCGCAAATGACTAACATTGAAGCTCTGTACAAAGAAGCTCTTGACCCGTCTACTGGTAGAGACAGGCTAAAACTGATCTGGAGCTCGACCAAGTCGTCCCGTGTTCGTCGGGCGATTAGCAGTAACCCCAACCTAGACGCTGAGACAATGAAAATGGCGTCTAGGCTTTACATCAAGGAGGTAGTGAACAACACTTCAGTCGAGTTGATCCAGCTTTTTACTGAGGATGAGTTTGTTAAAAAGCTATATACGGCGTACACTGATCCTCTCAAGTTTTCTATAAACTACCGTATCCGCCGCCTTGGTGAGATTAGCAATAAGGGTGGTGACAGGGTATGTATAGCTAGGGCTATGCTTATCTCCCCTAAACTGAACTCTTCTACAACTGTATTTGATATCGCTGGAGTCTTATCGACCCAGGAGTTTAAGCGCGAACTTAACATGGATACAGAAGTTTATCAAAGGGTGAAGAGGATTTTTGAGAAAGAAACATCATATTCTCTTAGTCAGTTGCTTTTCCTTGAGTCGGTCGGGATTTCTACTAAGACTGAAACTCACGAAAAGCTTAAAGCTAAACCGTGTATAAATTCTTACATAACAAAGGGGGCTTTAGTTGACTACATAACTCAAAGATTTAAAGACGTAACAAGAGGGGAACCAGATTCATACGAGTTTTTAACTCGTTTCATGTGGTCGATGGACCGCCACCATGTGGGAGATATTCTCAGAGCGAAAAGCAAGAGTAAATACTTCCTGACTGACGAAAGCCTCCTCCTCTTGGCCGATTTATATAGGGATTCAGTGAGGAGAGAAGTGGCAATGAACAGAATGAAGGTGAATAACTCCACACACAGAGTCTCTACCAGTTGGAGTTATGAGCTTTCCAAGGTTATTTGGGACGCCATAGCAATTCGCGCTAACCTGGGGGATAAAACTCCCCCGTGCCAGTACGACCTTAAAGAAGCTTACGCTTCTATTAAGTTAGTTGGCTTTGATAAGGACATGGGGCCTAATGTTACAGCCAGTGGGTTATTCAGTCAAGCGTCACTTGAAAAGGGGGGAATTAAGGGGGTAGAGGATCTTTGCAAAGCCCTTACCACCATCGACCAAGATGCTTTCCTATTCTTTTTGACTGCGGGTTGTTTAAGCAGACTCTGGTACTGCAAAACTGGCAACGGCAGTTATTACTCCCAAGTTGTGGAGAGAATCAACCAGATCAACCAGACCGCGTTCGGGAAAAACTATGGAGTATTGTACAAATACTCGGATGTCTACCTTTACCACCCAGTGTTCAGAATTGAAAAAGTTCACCCCTCGGCTAAAATTCGATACAGTTCCCTTAAGTCCGACCCGCTTCCTAAGGGGAGCGGAAAACTATCGGACGATTTTTTTATAGAGGACATCCTAAAAACAGGGGCGTATCCAGAGGCCATCGTCCGATTAACCTTCTCTAAACCTCGGGCTTAAATACTAGCCGGGTATAGTAGTGATCATACTCACCCCCCTTAAGAGCGTTAAACCGCTCTGAGGGGGTTTTGTGTTTGTCTAGCCAGGGCAGGAAAGTTGGCAACCTTTTTACCGTGGAGGTTTTTCTTAATAGCTCTGGGGTTAGCTTATCAACCCCACCCAGTCTTTTTACTTTCTCATTCAAAATTCGTATGACCTCTTCATCCTCATAGCCATACATCTCAACGCAGACACTCGCTATATAATCCCCAGACTCTGGAGAGGGGGGGAGGGAGTGGCTTCCCGACTCCTGCCTGTAAGAGGCTACAAGACGCTTGAAGCGGACCGAGGTAGAGGAGGATGTGGCTGGGAGGTTTAAGGAGGCTTCCAGGCGATCACAGAGACCGATTAGGAAGGATTTACCGTAAGCTATTTCTACGGTCTTGAGTGACTTGGAAAGAATGGCGTCGATTTCCTTATTGCTGATGGAGTTAGCCAGGTTAATACCTCTCTCCCACTCTTCGAGTTTTTTCAAGACCGTAGACTGTTTAGCTGGACGAATGTTATTGGTATTCCACCTTAGGCCCTGAGACAGAGCGACTTTTACTCGATCTTCTAAATTGGGGGGAGTAGGGGAAGGAGTTGAAGTAGCTGCCGTAGTTGAGCTAAGAATTCTAGCCGTAGACTGTGCTATACTTTTTACTGCCATATGGGTGTAATCTTCTCCTTTATGATTCTTGCTGTACTCCAAAACCGTATCACACATGGTTTTAACCGCCTCTACCGCAGAGGCGGTCCGGTAAGCCTCTAATTCTCGGTCCTGTTGGCGGCTATGGTGTTCAGCCATCAGTTGAAGTAATTCAAGCTTTTTCTGCTGGTCTAGGAGGAAGAAAGCTTGATTTGTCTGGGTGGTCAAAGAAGTTTGATGCAGAGAGGTTATATCTGCCAACTGGATTAATGCGGTTTGTTGAGCCTTAACAGCTCTCCTGAGCTCATCGGTTGTGAGCTCATCGGAGGGTACAGAGAGACTTACCACTCTTTCCACGTATTCCTTCCATTCAGGGCTGGAGACGACTTCTGGGCAGTAGAGAGGGTATTCCGAGGACATGACTGATTGTGAGATGGAGGTTGGGGGGGGGGGTACAGGTTGGCCCTTGGCTTGTGTTTCTTCTGAGTGGGCCGGGCTCCCGCATTCTAGCGGGTGGTGGTGGGGAGGCGGATTCCGATCCCGCCCCTTACTCTTAGCATATTTAAGCCTATATACATAATCCTATTACCCTGAGGGGAAAAAAACAATAACAGAAAACTTATAAGATTTATAATAGAAAGAAAAAATGCTAAGAGTTGGCGCGTTTCCCGATTTTTCGAAAATGAAACCCCTTGCGCTGCAAGGGATCTCAAAATGAGTCTCGCTAGACACACACATTTCTCCCAAAAAACGCCCACCCCTAAGTGTATTTTCGAGCTGTTTTAGGGGGGCCTAACTGCATTTTCGAGAAGCCCAATTTATGAAAAAATCATAAAAATTTATGTAAAATACAGTTAGGCCCTTTCGCTGAAATCGGCTGCGGCGCAAGGGATCTCAGCGATTTTTGGCCATTTTGAGAAAATACAGTTAGGCCCTACCTGCTTTTTCGTAAAATCGCCCAGATCGACTGCGGCGCAAGGGATCTCAGCGATTTTGCCCCCAAATTCAAATTTATGGAAAATACAGTTAGGCCCCTTTTTTATGGTTGCGAAAATACAGTTAGGCCCCCTGCTCAGGCAAAAATGTCATAAATTTGGCTAGCGAAAATACAGTTAGGCCCCCTGCTCAGGCAAAAATGTCATAAATTTGGCTAGCGAAAATACAGTTAGGCCCCTGCTCAGGCAAAAATGTCATAA
>Ga0129333_10007751_pt1 | contig 10127 bp, 2 predicted proteins | sample CPB6_08_DNA_FD_94474 | JGI IMG/M metagenome (GOLD analysis project Ga0129333, IMG submission 94474) | Freshwater to marine salinity gradient microbial communities from Chesapeake Bay, USA - CPBay_Sum_0.6_0.8_DNA | ecosystem: Environmental > Aquatic > Marine > Coastal | place: USA: Chesapeake Bay...
AAAACGTTGATCCTTTAGAATACTCATATGAAAAAACAGATAGAGAAAGCTAAAGGAAATAATCATGTCTAATAAAATTTATAATGTAAAAAAAGTTGAATCTATCAAAGCGTCAACGGGAGATGACCGTATTTCAGGCGGCATCGCATACAAGGGATTTAGCAGTAGAGCAATATCCCAGAGATTTAAGGTATATGATTTAGATCTAGTAAAACAAGATATTTTAAACAACTTTAATATTAAAAGAGGTGAAAAATTTGAAAATCCCGAGTACGGAACAATAATCTGGTCTATGATTTATGAACCAATGGACGACGGAAACATCCGTATGATAGAGGATGATGTAATTAGAATATTGCGAGCAGATCCTAGAATTGAAGTAAAAAGCGTAGCAGTTGTCCCTAACGAACAGGGCGTTAGGATTGAAGTTGATCTTAGATATCTTGAATTCGATATTACAGAACAGATGTTTGTAACTTTTAATCGATCAGGCACCCCAGGACTCTAACATAATATACGTACATTTTAAAAAAAATAAATATTATACAGGATACTTTAGATGACAACTACAACTAGACAAAATAACTTAATTTTAGCCGAAGATTGGACTAGAATATATCAGACATTCAGAAACGCTGATTTCAGTTCTTACGATTTTGAAAATCTTCGTAGAGTAATGATCAACTATATTAAGGAAAATTATCCTGAAGATTTTAATGATTTTATAGAAAGCAGTGAATATGTTGCTCTGATAGATTTAATTGCTTTCCTAGGACAAAGTCTAGCGTTTAGAATTGATCTTAATAGTAGAGAAAATTTTATAGAATTAGCAGATAGGAAAGAAAGTGTGCTGCGTTTAGCAAGAATGCTTTCTTATAATGCTAAAAGAAATAAATCAGCATCTGGGCTGTTAAAATTTGAATCTGTTTCTACCTCAGAAGATTTAATAGATAGCAACGGAACAAATTTAGCTAATCAGATTATAGTTTGGAATGATCCATCAAACTCCAATTGGTACGAGCAATTTATATCAATTCTAAATGCTGCCATGATACCAAATGTTGAATTTGGTAAAGAGCAAGCAAATAGAATTATTGACGGAATCAAAGTAGAACAATACAGAATTAATTCCTTTAGCACAGGCTTGCCTGTCTTTTCTTTTAGTAAATCTGTAGCCGGAAGATCGATGGTGTTTGAATTACTCAGCACAGGAATCGCTGACTCTAGAGATTTCATATTTGAAGAATCGCCTGCTCCTGGTAGACCGGTGGGGTTTGTTTATAGACAAGATGGCAAGGGAACAGCTAGTAACAATACAGGCTTTTTTATGACTTTTAAACAAGGATCATTAGAAAGTGCTGACTTTGATATAACCCGTCCAACACCTAACGAAATCGTTTCTATAACTACTGAGAATATTAATAATGACGATGTGTGGTTATATTCTATCGATAACACAGGTGCTATTTCAGCAGTGTGGACTGAAGTGTCATCGGTCACAGGAAACAATATTGTCTACAATAGTTTAACCAATAACGACAGGAATGTATTTTCCGTTATTACACAAAACAATGATACTGTGGATCTTCAATTTTCAGACGGAGTCTATGGAAAGTTACCTCAAGGATCTTTTAGATTTTATTACAGAGTAAGCAACGGTCAAAATTATACAATAAGTCCTTCGGAGATGAAGGCAATTTCTATATCAATTCCTTATATTAATAAAAGAGGAACACAACATACTCTTACAGTAACATTAAGTTTAGAATATACAGTAGACAATGCTTCGTCGGCAGAAACTTTAGATTCTATTAGATCGAAAGCACCAGCACAGTATTATACACAAAATAGAATGATAACAGGAGAAGATTATAACCTTGCTCCTCTGTCTAGTTCTCAAGAAGTGATTAAAGTTAAAGCTGTTAATAGAACCAGTAGCGGTATTAGTAGAAATTTTGATATCATTGACGCCTCTGGAAAATATTCTAAAATAAACATTTTTGCTGATGACGGTCTGCTTTATAGAAAAGATGAAGAAAGATATTTTTCTTTTAGATATTCTAATTCTGCAACCGTATTAAATTTTATAAGAAATATTGTTCAGCCTGCTTTAGATTCTTTTCAAACTTATAATTTTTATCTTACTAATTTTGATAAGATCTTTACAGCAGACGTTAATGTTAAATGGATTAAAACTACAACAGCAGAAAATGCGTCTACAGGATATTTTGGAAACGTATTCGATGCTTTTCCGATCAAGGTCGGTCCTTATACCAGCAGTAATTTAAAATATATTGAATTAGGAAGTCTTGTAAAATTTATTCCTCCTTCAGCCAGCACCGCATTTTATAACGGAGATATTGTTAACTACGATCCATCGAATGCCGATCATAAAAAGTTTGTATGGACAAAAGTTGTAAAATTAGTAGGCGATGGTACCAATGCTGGAAAAGGAAATTTAAGTTCCGGTAAAGGTCCTATTACATTTAGCGAAATTATCCCCACAGGTGCGTTGCCTAGTCAGGTTGTGTCTAAATTTATAACAACTCTGCCTACAGATATTGAAAATGAAATATTGAATCTTACATTTAGTTCTGAGACTTTTGGTTTGAGATATGATGTTTTATCTGGATCTTGGAAAGTTATAAGTTCTACTAATATAGACTTAGAAAATGATTTCAATTTAGGTCAAGCTGGAAATAGCAATAACGAAAATGTTGATACATCATGGATTGTAGCATTTGTATATGACGGTGATGAATATAGAGTAAGGGTTCGAGGCACGGAGTACATTTTTTCGAGTATTTCACAAAATAGATTTTATTTTGATAGAGGCGAAAAAGTTTATGATAGTCGTGCTAGAACAGTAATTAAAGATCAAGTTAAGGTATTAGGAATTAACAATTCACCATTAAGTTCAATATTAAGTAATACCGAGATAGCTAATGCGATAGTAAATTTACGACAGTCTAATCCTCTTTTTAGTGTGTCAGATGTATTAGCAATAGTAGATAGACAACAGACCCTAAAAGATGATATATCCTTTGAGATAGCTGATTCTGTAAGATTTCAAGATGGCTATAAAAGTTCAGATTCGATCAAAATATCTTTTTATGACAGCGACAATGACGGTGTAATAGATAACCCTGATTCCTTTGACGAAATTGTAGGAACTGATGTTGCTAAAAAATATATATTCTTTCAACAAGTACAAGATGAAAACGGATTTGACGTCTTTAATTATATTGCCAACATTGAGGATAGATTTATCATTATAGATAAAGAAGTAAATGCCAATGTCAATGATTACGACCATAATCAATTAATTTATTTTTATGATAGATCTGAAAATTTAATTAAACGAGTAGACCTTATAACTCGCTCTTTTATTTTAGAACCTAGTTATGTGGCCTATACTGGTAGAGATAATTTAAAATTTCAATATATTCACAATGCTAGTGAAAGCAGACGAATAGATCCTAGCGTGAGCAATATCGTCGATGTTTATCTATTAACTAGATCCTATGACGATAATTATAGAATATGGCTAAGTGGAGGTTCAACAGAAAAGCCAGCAGAGCCTACTTCGGAGAGTTTGAATATCCAATTTGGAGCAACTCTATCTCTTATCAAATCAATCAGCGATGAGATTGTTTATCATCCTGTAAAGTATTTTCCATTGTTCGGCGATAAAGCCAAGAGTGAATTTCAAGCTGTTTTCAAAGTTGTTAAAAACCCTAATAGAGTTATAAATGACAATGATCTCAAAGTAAGAATAGTTAACAGTATCAATGAATTTTTTGACGTAGGCAATTGGGATTTTGGTGATAGGTTTTTTGCTAGCGAATTAATAACTTATATTGTTTCTAATAATTCTCCAAACATCAGTAACATTGCGTTGGTTCCTAAGCAAGAAACTCAAGCCTACGGAAGTTTGTCAGAAATTAGAGCACAGCCGGATGAGATTTTAATTAGTGCTGCTACAGTTGATAATATTGAAATATTATACAATATAACAGCGACCGAATTAAATCTTTTGAATAGTCAAGTAGTAACTAGGACAGCACAATAATGTCAGATAAAATTTTTAAGAAAAGCGAATTACCATTAAGAAGAACTGTTGATCTTCTTCCTGATGTCTTTAAGACCAGCACCAATGATAAATTTCTTTCAACAACCCTTGATGCTCTAGTACAGCCTGGTGCGTTAGAACGCTTGTCTGGATTTATTGGGCGTCGATATGGTAAGTCTTTTAATTCTAATGATACCTATCTCGATGTAGAAAAATCTTTACGCTCTTCATACCAGTTTGAGCCTGGGGTAGTTTTAGAAAGCGGACAGAAAGTTAAGAAATTATACGACTACATTGATTTTAAAAATCAATTAAAATTTTTTAATAACGTATCTGAGAGAGATGACCTAGCAACATATCAAGATCAATATAGTTGGAATCCTCCTATCGACTGGGACAAATTTATAAACTATAGAGAATATTATTGGTTACCAGTAGGACCGGAAATAGTATCGATAGCAGGCCAAGCAGAAACTGTTATATCAAAATATCGAGTTAGGTCAGACGGGCAAAATGAATGGTTATTTTATCCCGACGGCCTAAAAAGAAATCCACAGATTACACTGTATCGAGGACAGACTTACATTTTTGAAGTTAACAGTCCTGGCGACCCGTTTTTAATAAGATCTGGAAATCTCAAAGGAGATCAAGAAAATTATAACAAAGGGGTAACAAATAATGGAATTGAAGTAGGCACAATTACATTTGAAGTTCCCTTAGACTCTCCAGAACTTCTATATTATCAGAGCGGAACTAATATTAATCGTGTTGGTAGTTTTGTAATTGCTTCTGTGTTAGAAAACTCTTTTATAAACGTAGAAAAAGAGATACTTGGAAAAGTAAATTATACTAGTTCAAACAATGTAAAATTAACGAACGGATTAAAAATAGAATTTATAGGAAAAGTGGAACCTTCTATCTACAAAGGTAGTTTATGGTTAGTTGAAGGTGTTGGCGAATCGATTAAACTAATAAATTTTGTTGAATTAGAAATACCGCCAATAGCTTCGACAGACATTGAAGTTACGTTTGACGACGGCGGGTTCGATACTCTGCCTTTTGATGACGCTTCTGTATACCCTACACAGAAAGATTATATTACGATCAATCGTGCGAGCAATGATAAAAATCCATGGAGTCGTTACAATAGATGGTTTCATAGATCTGTTATTGACTATGCTGCTGATATTAATAAAGTATCCCCTTCTCTTTCAGAAAACGAAAGAGCCAAAAGACCTATTATAGAGTTTTTACCAAATACTCAATTATTTGATCACGGCTATAAATCTAAAAAAAGTGTGGATCTAATAGATGATTTTACCAAAGACGTATTTTCAACTATTGAAGGATCGGCCGGTTATAATATTGATGGTCAATCAATTTCGGACGGGGATAGAATTTTATTCCTCAATGACCCTGATCCGTTCGTTAAAAATAAAATTTTTGAAGTTAAATTTATACAAGTACAGACAAGCTCTAATATTCTTAATAGAACTCAAATAAGTTTAATAGAGGCCTCTGACTCTGAACCTAGTATGGGTGAAGCAGTTATAGTAGTTAAAGGCAGTGAACAAAACAAAGGACGAATGTATCATTTCGACGGGGTTGAATGGAAGAAAAGCCAGACTAAAACAAGTATAAATCAATTTCCTTTGTTCGATCTGTTTGATAGCGATGGCGTATCTTTTTCCGATAATCAAAAATATGAAACTTCAACATTTTCGGGAACAGAAATCATCAGTTACAAAAAAGGTAACGGACCAGTAGATAAAGAATTAGGATTTTCTTTATCTTATCTTAATATAAACAATACTGGAGATATTCTTTTTGAAGTTGATTTTGAAAAAGATTCTTTCTTATATCAAAATTTAGGACAAACAGTTACAAAATTAATTTCGTCGGGATTTTATAAAAATTCTGAAAAAGAAGAATATTATAACGGATGGATAAAAACCAATCCTAATCTAAGACAGCCTATAATTGAAACTACCACACTCGAATCTAATACCAATACTATTATATCTTCGGCGTGTATATGGACCGGAACTACTAATGAACATATATTATTTTACATAAACGGTAACAAGTTTGGAGGCGAGTACACTAGCAATATAAATGGGGATACTAGAACTTTTGTTTTTGATCAAAGTTTTGAAAAAGGTGTCGCCATAACTCTGAAAATTTATACTGACGATCAACCTAATCTTGGATATTACGAAATACCCAACTCCTTAGAAAAAAATCCCTTAAATCAAAATCTTGAAAAATTTACATTGGGACAAGCTAATGATCATCTAAGAACAATGATAGAGGTTGATACAGCGTTTCAGGGCGAATTCCCAGGAGCAAGCAACTTAAGAGATATTTCAAATTATAGACAGAACGGTTCTAGATTTATGAAACGCTCTAGTTTAGGAATATTATCTTTTCCTCTGTTATGCGATAGAAACGTAAATTTAATAAAATCTATCAGTCATGCTGCCACTGAATATGAAAAATTTAAAAATAACTTTATCACTATAGCCGGCGAAATAGAATATGATCAAAATAGTATAGTTGAATTAGTAGATAATATTTTAGATAAAATGTCTAAATCTAATATTATTGATTTTCCTTATGCTACTTCGGATATGATCGGAAGCGGTGCTTATAAAGTAATCAAATATGAAGTTGAAGACGAGGGAATTAAAACTTTTGCTCTCAGCGAAAAATTTGATTTAGATACTATTTCATCTAAAGCCGTATATGTTTATGTAAACGACAATCAATTATTACATGGGGCTGAGTATGAGTTTGATTCTACATTCGGATTTATAAAATTATTAGTTAATCTCAACGAAGGAGATAAAATTGAGATAAGAGAGTATCTATCTACAGCTTACAGTTTTATTCCTGAGACACCTACAAAATTAGGATTGTATAAAAAATTTACACCAAAAATTTATTTAGATACTACATTATTAGATCCAAGCGAAGTTATTCAAGGACATGACGGAAGCATTATTATTTCGTTTGGGGATCTTAGAGACGACGCTATTTTAGAATTAGAAAAAAGAATTTATAATAATATAAAAATCAAATATGATCCTAGTATATTTGATATTGACAGACTATCTAAAGGTTATTATGGAATAGCAACATATAATTCGTCTGACGTTGATGCTATAATTGAACCAGATTTTTTAAAATGGGCTAATAATTTAGGTATAGATATCTACAAAAATGATGTTTATCAAGCCGAGAATTCTTTTACATACACCTATTTTAGAGCAGTAGACAGAAATAAACGAGTTAAGATACCTCAGTTTTGGAGAGGTATCTATAAATTTTTATACGACACTGATCGCCCGCACATATGTCCGTGGGAAATGTTAGGCTTCAGCGAAAAGCCAACATGGTGGGAAGACGAGTATGGTCCAGCTCCGTATACCCTCGGAAATTTATTGTTATGGGAAGATTTAGAGCAGGGTATGATTCGACAAGGCCCAACTCAGGGAATTAATCCTCGCTATGCTAGACCAAGACTTTTAGATTTTATTCCGGTCGACGATCATGGAAATTTAAGATCGCCTCAGGATGCCTCTGCTATTATTGATTATTCTTTAAACAGAATTAACGAAGATTTTCAATTTGGTGATTACGGCCCGGTCGAGAATTCTTGGAGACGTAGTTCACTCTATCCATTCTCTTTAATTTCGGCCGCTTCTCTATTAACGCCTATAGAATTTATTTCTACAAACTTTGATCGAAATAAAATTTCAAAAAATATTTTAGGTCAACTAGTTGATAAAGATACCGGTGCTTTTATTAATAAACAAACATTGAAAGCAAGCCTTGAAAATCCAGCCGGGCTGTTTACCTACATACAGAATTATCTTAAATTTACAGCATTAGATGTATCTCTATTAGCCGATACTATAGATAGCATGGATGTGAGAATGTCTCACAAAATAGGCGGTTTTGTTGAAAAAGAAAGACAAAGATATATTTTAGATAGTAAGAGTCCTACTTCTAAATCTCCTTCTGTTTTCATTCCACCGGAAGACTATCAGGTATTTTTTAATACTAGTACCGTAGTTAAATCTGTTAGCTATTCTGGCGTCATTGTAGAAAAGGTCGACGGAGGATTTAAAATATTTGGATATGATCGATTAAATTCATATTTCAATACCTACGAACCGTATACAAGAATAGATGATCCTATTTTATCAGTTGGCGGCGTAAGCGAAAAATATGTAGAATGGGACGCTGAAAAATATTATGGTAAGGGAGCTTTAGTACGATATCAGGGGCTATTTTATCGATGCACTGCTAATCACGTAGCCGGAAACTCTTTTCAATTTGAAAATTTTACTAGCCTGCCAGCATTGCCAATTGTGGGAGCAGTGGAAGCTATTAAGAGAACTGCCTTTAACAAGATATTAGTTAAAAGAATTCCTTATAATTCTATAGTTAACACAATTCAACAGGTGGTTGATATAATTTTAGGATACAGCGAATGGCTTAAAGATCAGGGATTAGTATTTGATGATTATAATAAAGATTTATCTGTTCCTAACGATTGGGAATTATCAGCTCAAGAGTTTATGTTCTGGACATCTCATAACTGGGCCATCGGGGCATTAATTACTTTGAGTCCAGCAGCAACTCTTCTTAAAATTACAAATGTTGGCAGTGTAGCTGATAATATTTTAGATAATTTTTATGAATATAATATTTTTAGAAATGATGGAACTAAGATACCTGTTTCTGATATACAAGTATATAGAGGATACAACGAATTTGTATTGACTCCGTTAGACATCAATGAAACAGGAATATATTTTGCTAAGATAAATTTTGTTCAAAAAGAACACGTAGCAGTGTTTAATGATCGAACAATGTTTGGTGATGTGATTTATGATAAGAGCCCGGGTTATAGACAGGAAAGAATAAAGTTAATAGGGTTTAGGACTACCGATTGGGACGGCGATTATACTAGTCCCGGATTTATTTACGATTCTGCCGAAATTCAACCTTGGCAGTCTTACAAAGATTATAAGTTAGGTGACATTGTACAGTTTAGAGAATATTATTATGTTTCTAAAATTCCGCATTCGGCATCATCTGATTTTAATTTTAATAATTGGGAAAGATTAGATTCGTCCCCTGAAGCAACTCTAATTACAAATATTGATTATAAAATTAATCAAATTGAAGATTATTACGAAGTGGGATATCAAGGAATTGACGAAACTGAAAAAGAGTTAGCAAGACATTCTATCGGATATCAAAAACGATCTTATCTTGAGGATATCGCTCAGGACGAAGTTACACAGTTTAGAATTTATCAAGGATTTATTAGAGAAAAAGGAACTAAAAATTCAATAACTAAAATTTTTGATAAATTGAGCAAAATTGATCAAGACTCTATAGAATTAAAAGAAGAGTGGGCGTTCTGGATGGGATCATTCGGTGGGTCTGCTCAGTTTAAAGAATTAGAAATATTATTAGATCAAAAAAATATTAGACTCAATCCTCAGCCAGTTATTATTGACAGTAGAGGGTTATCTAAGACTAATTTTCAAAACTATATTTTAACAAGCATCAACGATTTTACTATAGGTAATCAAGACTTTGTATTTCCTACCAAGTTTTATAAATCTTTAGAATCGTCAGCAGGATATGTTTATTCTGGCGATGTAGATTTTATTGTAAAGACTAGGGATAATCTATATGCCTTAGATATAACACAATTATCAGACGGATCTCGTGTATGGGTTACCTTTGATACTATTGGCTGGTCGGTATTAAGATACACAATCACAGATGTTATAATAGGTGCGGTAGCTGTGGTTGATTCGACGTCTGTTACTTTAGAATGTAATAAACCACACGGTTTAAAAGTGGATGATATTATAGGAATTAATAATATCAGATACTTGGAAGGTTTCTGGAGAGTTAAGGCGGTCGATCCTAATACGATAATCATCGAAATAGCCGGCTTTGACGAAGAACCAGTTATTGATCAAAGTTCTTTTGCTACAATATCTATTTTTGAAACCTTACGTGTAGG
>Ga0129333_10007752_pt1 | contig 10126 bp, 8 predicted proteins | sample CPB6_08_DNA_FD_94474 | JGI IMG/M metagenome (GOLD analysis project Ga0129333, IMG submission 94474) | Freshwater to marine salinity gradient microbial communities from Chesapeake Bay, USA - CPBay_Sum_0.6_0.8_DNA | ecosystem: Environmental > Aquatic > Marine > Coastal | place: USA: Chesapeake Bay...
AAGGAAGAATAAGGAAGGGGTATTTCTATTGGCTTGATGTGAGAGAGCGGAGCATTGTCGGATGGAGGGAGGACGCAAGCGGGCCTTTTGAAAGGACTTGGGAGCCGCCTCCTACACTCATTAACAAAACCCAGGTGAAAAGGGGCGTAAAATGCCCTTCAAATGGAAAGCTCGGAGCGTTTGGAGTGGACCCCTATTTAAAGGCAAGTACCAAGAAGAAAGGCTCTAAAATGGCCGTAACGGGAAAGCTGTACTATAACCGCTACCACGAGGAGAAGAATAAGAAGGAGCGCGACACAACGGGCCGCGATATGCCTGGATATTTCCCCACACCTGCTGTGTTTCTCTCCTTTGCCAACAGGAGCGCAGATAGTCATTACGACATGGAGCAGCTCCTCATGGCGGCCATATATTATTCCATGCCCATAGTGATAGAGAATAACGCCTCCATTGCTGTGGAGAACTTCTTTAATGCAAGGGGCTACGGAGGCTTCCTGCTGCGTGAGGCTGAAATCCTTAATGAGGCATCGCCCACACAAATCCAATGGGATACAACGGGAATTCACACGGGAGTGGAAGGGGCTGGAAGTGATGTTGTCCGTAGAGGAGCGACATATTTTAACGACTTCCTTAGAGGCGATAGTTTGTTTTTAGGGGAGCATACATACAAGATAGCAGAGGAGCCGATACGCTACCCGTTCCTTACAAGTATAAACGACAATATGCAGTTTGACATTACGGACAGAACCAAGAGCGATGCCACGATGTCAATAATAATGGTGCATTTCTACGAGTATAATGCCAACGAATACGACAATCCATTGACATATTCGTCCGCTCCTGCAAGTGATGTAAAGAGGTTATTTCCAAGAGGAACGTTCTTGCGAAGGGTGAGGGCTTGAAAATTTTTTGTGTCATGCCCCAAAGATTTCGTATTTTTGGGCTTCACTAAAACATTTATCTCAATGGCACTTTTAAGAATGATGACCACCACCAACCCTCAGACAGGAACATCTGTAGTGGGAGGTTCTGCTAACTTTGTTTATAACACAGACCAAATCAACTGGCTCACCTTGGCTTCCAAGACCGGAACCACTGCGTCAAGCGTATTTGATTATCAACTTAACGGAGGCGGAATTGGAAAAGCTGCTGTAAAGCATAGCGTAGCCAGCATCATCACCGCTGCTGGAGCTTCCACTGTAAGCTAATTAAAAGAGTCATTGAGACAACAAGGCCGCCTTTCAAAAGAGGGCGGCTATTTGTGTTTTATTTGACATCCGCAAAATACCCTTCATAATGCTCAATCCCCATGCAATCAGGGGTTGAATAGTCTTGAATAGCGCGATAGTTTTCCTCGTTCCCATCACTTCCTTTGCTTAACGTCCACTCTGATTCGTGAGGGATGTGATAGCAAATATTATAAGGCAGTTTGTTTCCGATTCTATCTGCCCAAAAATTATCCCATGCCACACGCCCAAGAAGCAGTGGGGCTTGAAGAAGCAACGGAATGCACTTTGCATTAGGGCGGAATGCGAATAAATCTATTCCCTCATATTCGGGCATATTCTTAATGTCATTAAAACTAAGAAGGCCATCTGTGGCTACATCCACCCGTTTAGCATAGCAAGCCTCAAGATTGTGCGTATCCATGTGCGCCCTGATTATTCCCGTGGCTTCTGGCACAAGGCAAATGTCCCGGTTCATTATAATAAGAATGTCATCGGGATGAGAGAAGCATGAAACCCCATCAGAAAGCATATCGTTCACTTTTGGCCATTCCTCTGAAGAGTGGAGAAGGACAGAGGCGTGAATGTCAAAATTGCATAGCTTACTCCAAGAGTAGGCCGCAAGCCCATATCGCCCCATTGTATGCGTTTCCTGTGTTTGATATTCGTTTACAAGAATATATGTAGTGGCTCTGTTTAAATCGTAGTGCTGCCTTACGGGCGTATTCTTGGCTATACAAGCAATCATCTGGGAGGCATCACATCCTATCATCTCCTGACAGAATATGCCAATTGTGGAGGGCTTTGGTGTAGCCTGCACCCAAGGATAGCTTCTTGATATAAGAACATGAGGCTTTTCGCACAAATGATATTGAAGACTGTCGTTCAGGGTGTATAGAGTATCTTCCTGATTCATGTCTTCGTGAAGTTTTTTAAACCCAAGGCTATGCGGCTTGTAAACCTCAAAGGGAATACCCAAAGAGGAAAGAGCGTACCGAGTGTTTATCAGAACTCTTTTGTCTGTGATTTTGCTTGAGGTGCCATCAAGGGCGATGATGGCTTTTTTAAAGGTTTGCATAATGTTCTTGAAAGGCTTGAAAACTTCTGAATGGGAGAACGAGTTTAGGGTCTTGACCATCTTGTTGGCAAATGGTTACTTTTCTATTTGGGTATTTTGTCTTTGCAATCGTAGCGGCCCCAACGGGATTCCTTGCGTATTCATTCCCAAGCTCAAACACTTTATGTTGAGGAAATAATTCGTAAACAATTTGAGCAAATTGAGATATACAGCAAATGATGGAAGGCTGTTTTAATTGCTTGCACACCATATAAATATCCCCGAAGCGGCCAAGGATGACATAAACGGGCCACTCTTCTTCATTTTTAGGCGTGTTGTGTTCCCAATATTCTATTTGCCCATCAGGGTCTATTAACCCAGAAGCTACAAGCCCCGGCCACGCCCTGCCCCTATGCGTTCCTCCATCTTCGCCGCAGTTGTAAGCGCGAGAAATAGAGGGGAGAATTTCCACCCTTTCTGCCAAATGGCTACTTACGATTACGTCCCATGAAGTGTTGTGAGAGTCGCCCCCAGTAGTCCATGTGGCAAGCATTTCCTCCCATCTGTCCTTCCATGTCCCCCATCCCCAACAAGTGAAATAGTTTTGTCGCATTACTTTGCCGCGCTCTTTTTCTTCTAGCGGAGCGTTGAGCATATATCCATTATTGTGACCCCAAAGACCAACAGTTCGAACAGAAGTGTCGTCCTTGTACTTCTCCGCAGCCCATTCAACATACATAAGGGCATCGTCAGAAATAATTATATCATCCTCAATCATAAGAACGAAATCTGGATTATCCTTCCATGCAAGCTGCAATGCGGCTTTCACCGTGTAGTTGCATCCGTATTTTAACGGAACAATGGATGGGTTAATGCCAAAGTCTTGAAACACTTTTAGTACATCCATGTTAAAGGAGCTGTCCCCTTGCCTATCCATTGCGGCAAATATTTTGTAACGCTCTTTACTAAACCCCTTCGCTCCGAATATAGCAGCAAGACTTCTTTGGGTGTATTCTGGCCTATTATAGGCAGATACGGCAATGTTTATTTTCATATCACTTTACTGAGTACAACCAGCAACTTTCGTTTGATTCAATATTTTCTGAGCCAAAAATCTCATTTACAGCCATTGTCACGCCCTCCCAAGTTGGGTAGTCGTGCCCCGCTAAATACCCTCCCGATTTTACTTTTGGAAGCCAAGCCTTTATATCTGCTTTTACATTTTCATAATCATGGGCCGCATCAATAAAAACAAAGTCAAGAGAGTTATCTTCGTAATTTAATGCGGCCAGCGTGCTTTCCATTCTTTTTATGTTCACATAGGAAGACACGGGGGCTATGTTCTTATTGAACACTTCAAAAACATCTTCTTGTAGGGGTTGGTGCTCAATGCTTCCACCCCAAGTATCAACAAGGTCGAATTGAATTATTTTGCCAGAGTTAATGATTTCCACAGCCATAAAAGCTGCACTGCGCCCCTTCCAAACCCCCACTTCTACAAAGTGCGCTTTATTTGGCGCTGCAGCAACAATTTGGTTATAAAGATTGGGGTATGTAAACCAATCCTCGCCCTCTGTTAAATGATAGAAGTGCGGCATATATTTTTGACCGACTAATATTTCAGTAGTTTTTTGATATAAACAAGGATAGGTCCAGCCAACGCGCAGAGATAAACTTTGTATGTGATGGTTTAGGGCATGGTCCATCCCCACTGACAGGTTCATTCCTTGGGACAGGATTTTTTTGCTAGCTTCAGCACTTATCCAATATCCATGAGAGCAGCGAGAAAGGTAATTTTGGTTGTGATAAACCATTTTGTCTGGGGTTGGATTCTGGACACTCACAGATATGCCCCATGATAATTCAACATCGCCACTAACGCCGCCAAAGAAAACTATATCAAGATTTTGCTTTTTTGCCTCTGATATTAGTTTTTCAAAATTGTAGTCAGGAGGCAAATCAATGTCATCTTCCACAATAAGCGCATCAACACTCTGCTCCATTATTGTATAATGCTTTTTATTGTTCGAAGCCGGCATAGGCAAGTCATCCCCGATTGATACTATCTTGTAGTTGTAAGAATTAGGGAAAGATTTGATTCTGTCCGCGTATCCTCTATAGTGGCAGACGTAAATTAGTGGCTTTTTCATGGCCCAAATGTAAAACTATTCCTTGACAAAATTGCTCTGCACGAAACATTCCTAAATTGTTAATGGGAAAATTATGTTGTATCTTGCGCACACTATGACTGTTCTTGAGCGCCTTATCACCACAGTTCTTACGTACCTCAACGCATCGGGATATTACAAGAGCGCAGAGGAAATTCAGAATGCCATAAATGTCGCCCAACTTGACCTTTACAAGCGTTTAAGGGGGAATATGGCGCAATACGCTCCCGGAAGGCCCACTGCCTCTGTAAACCCAGAACAGAACCTTCTTTCTTCGGATGCCTTGGCGGAGCTTCTCGTAGAGGCTACAACAGAAAACCTTAAAGCAACAGCAAGTCCTTCTCCCTCAGAAACCACAAACATATTAGTGGACACGGATTTCTTCGGGAAGACAATTGACTTTGCAATTTCGCTTGAAATAAACTACCCCACACAAACCACCGGGTCGTACTATCCGATAAACATTGTTCCCGATAATCAGTTTCTGATGATGAAGAACAATCCCGTCATCACTCCCGTAGAAACAAGGCCATTAGGAAGGCTTGTGGGGATTGAAGGTAATTACATTGTATATGAAGTGTGTCCGTACAATAGCGCCCCTGCTCGTGTAAAAGCAAGGTGCGTAGTGCTGCCGACACCCGTTTCATTCACATTTGTTGAAAATGGTGGACCCATCCCCACTATCATTGTTACGCAACAAATACTCTGGACTGCCGAAAAACTTGACAACCTTGTTTACGGCACCGTAGCAAACCTCGGATTCAACCTTTCAAATGGCGTACTTGTTCAAAGCGGAAACGCAATGAACGACAAGATTCTCTAATATGGACTACAACTATATTGCCAACCAGATTGTCCTTATGTTCATGGCCGGAAGGCCAACAACAGAGGGCGTAGATGTCCGCGAGGTGGAGGCGTGGGTGAGAGAGGCCCATGCCGCTATTGGCCGTCAAGAATACTTTGAGAACTACAAAGCGGAGAACCAATCCTCTGTAAATGGCAATTGGCTTGTAAGCTATCCCATAAACATTGAAGCCATTCCAGACCCCGTAACGGGTTATCATGTAGCAAGGCTTACAGAGAACTACCTCCCCCTCCCGAAGAATCGTGGCGTGGTGAGAGTGAGTGTCGCCGACAAGGACTACAAAAAGAAAAGACAGCTTGCATTCATTTCCTTTGACAATTACGAGAACATTCGCGGGGGGAGCACAATTAAATTTGCAGGGGATTATTTCTATTCCCTTAATAACAAGAATGTGTACATCCTTCCGGCCTGCAACAATTTAATAAAGATAAAGACAATAACGGTGACGCAGGCCGTGGCCAACGAGGCTACATTGAATGATAGCCATGTTATGCTCATTGTAAGCCAAGTGATGCCGTTAATGATGCAGAGATTCGGAAGGAGGGCTGATATGGTGAGCGATGCCAACCCCAATCAATAATAAGCTATGATGACAGACAGTGTAGATAGTATTGTAGGGCAGGTGATGGAGGACTTAGACCTCCCGGCAAACCTCCAGTTTCGTTTCATGGGATGGGCGTTAGACTATGTTCGCTCCATGCAGAAGGATGTTCAGACAATGATTCCGGACAGGAGTAAGGAAATATTTTACGAGTTTGACACCTTTGGCTATCACACCGTAAAGCTACCCAATGACTACTACGACTATCTTGCCGTAGGAACGCAAGTGGGGCATTATGTTAAGGGCCTTTCCATGAACAATAGGCTCACTACGCATAAGAAGCAGCCTGAAATATTCCCGTTGATAAGCAATTACAATAACGCAAATGTGTGGTATTGGGGAGGCTTGTATGGCTATGGAATGCTTTGGAACGGAACAGGAAGTCCTGTGCAGGCTTATGGCAACGGGAACGACTATGGGGATGTAATGATAGATGTGCAGAATGGCGTTTTGATTACATCGCCTACATTTCGTTACAGGAATGTCCTTCTGACATATTACACAAATTGCGTAACGCCTTCGGAAGAAACTGTGATACACCCTTGGTTCATTGAGGCCATGAAATTTTATTTGTACTATAAATATTATTTCACGAAAGGGGACGCAAGATGGCAGGCAAGTAAAATAGAATACGAAAATCTATATTTGTACGCCCTGCAAAGCAAATACAGAATGAAGATTGCGACAGTTGTGAAGATTGTTGAACGCACAAGAGGGTATAGACATATAGTATAAATATGGCACAGGAAACAGCAGGAACCATTGGTATTCCCGTTCTCAAGAACGAGATGCTCCCTTATTTGACAGACTACGCCAAGCGTATGGAAAGGGCCGATTTGTATAAACAAAAGGCACAGCAGAGGGCGGCGGAACTTGCGGCTAAGAAGGCGGCGGAGGATGCTAAATACGTTCCAAAGTTTGAGGCTGGGCTTGGGTCTGATATGTGGGAGCACGTTGATAGGGCTAAGAACGAAGCTGACATCCAGAAGGGACTTGAACTAGCAAAAGACCAAACTGTTCCAAGGCAGCAAGTAATGTCTGCTTCAAATGAGATAAACAGGAGGGTGAGCCAACGGTCAAATATAAGCAAGCAACTCAAGGAGAACACCCTAAAAACTGCTGAAGAATTAAAGAATAAATACAGAAGGGTGGGGCCAGAATATGCCTATCAATGGGCAAGACAGCAGCAGGACTACAAAAGCCCTGAAGAATTTGCCAAAGATGTACGCTCCAATCCTGACCTTATTGATTTCGATGCTATAGGTAAGAAAGCAGAAAAGTATCGGCAACAACAATATACATATAGGGGACCAAATGGCGAAACAAAACAAATAGACATTAGCCCAATATTTGAATATAAGATGGAGAAAGACCCAGTAGTGGGAACTGAAGTTCCTGTTGTAACGGGTATCAATGGCATTGAAGCTCAAAAACTTATTGAGAGCGACCAAGACATGAAGGAAGCCTTTGATGTGTATGTAAAAAATAGGGCTGAGTTAAATAAGGCAAAGACATATATAGACCCACAAACAGGCTCTCCAATAATGCTTCGGCCTGAAATAGCCGAGCAAAAGGCGGCAGAAGAGTTTATGAACAATGCCTTCGGTAGGTACGGGAGGGTAAAGTATGGACAGTCTTTCCAAATGCCGAAAAGACCGGGAGGTGGTGATGAAGAAATCGAAAAGGCCCAAATAGTTACCACCCCAATTACTGCCACAGTTTATCAAGATGTTGTAAATAGAAAGCCCGGAGAGCCAGTTCAACGGGTTGTAGAGGTAAATCTTGGCGTTGGGACAAACGTAACGCTTCCAAGGAATAGAAGGGTTCAAGTGGGAGCAAATAGAAAGGTGTATGTTCTTGGGGGAGATGTTCCAAAGGCCATTGAGGCGGGGATATTAAAGCCAAGCGGCCTTGATGATGGCTCCTACATATTGAACTATGGATTTGATGTACAGACATACCAAAAGCCAAAATCTGCTTATAGGCTTACCAAAGACTATGATTTTATTCAGAAAGGAGGCGGTAGAATACGGTATAAAGCCGGAACTATCTTGGATGTAAATAAAGTGAACCTCCTAAAAAAGGCGGGGGCAACAGATGCGTACACGGAAATTCAAAGGCCAATTCGTATTAGTCCTGGAACATATCAAGCTCGTATAGGAGAAAATGATGATATTCAATATAAGGCACCAATTATGAGGGGTCTTGACCTTATAATTTCCGAATCAGAAATTCCCGATTTAAAGAGTGCCGAAAAGTCTAAGCAGAAGTCGGCTTCATCGGGAGGCCCATTAGGTTCTTGGTAATGTGAAATAAATAAGCAACATTTGCGGTAACGATATACAAAATGGCTGAAGTAATAAATGGCGAATCACCAAGAAAGCAGCTCTATAGGCTTTTGTTAAACGATAAAACTCCTGGAGTTGCTGACAAGATTAAAAAGTATTCGTTTTCCCAATTTGAGAATAACCTCCTCAATAACGAAAACGCTCAGAAAGAACTTGGGTGGTATTTAGAAAGCAAAAATATTGTTTCTGACCCTGTGGACTTTAGCGAGCGTTACCTTCAAATAGAAGCCCCTAAGCCCACCCCCACCTTGAAGGCCGCTCCTGTCGCCCCATTCCAACAGCCTGTTGAACCGATGGCTATGGAGGGCATTCCTGTCGGCATTGCTGCTCCTAAGCCTACAAAAGCACCCGCTCCTTCCGTTACGGACTACGCAAGGGAAATGGCGTTTGAGCCACAAGTGGAAGCGCCTGTTAGGCCAATAGGCGTAATGGCCCCACAGCCTACTCAAGAGCCAATTCCTTCTGTTACGGAAGTGACAAGGGAAATGGCGTTTAAGCCTCCTGTAGAGCCTAAGAAAACTCCGGAACAAGAATGGGACGAAATGTCTCTGCTTGATAAAACGGGGCAAACGGCTACAGAAGCTATATCAGGATTTAACAGAGCCTTATTAAAAACCCCATCTTCTATTGTTAAGACAGCATCAGAGCTTGGTGTTGGCGTTTTAAATATGTTAGGGGGCGACATGAAGTCCGAGGATGCCATCCTTTACAACTTGGCTGACAAATACGATAAATGGCTTGATACAAGCGAAACAGCAAGGCAGTTTGTAGGTAGACCAGAATATGCAGGACTTGCCACTGATGTAGGCTCCGGATTGGGACAGATAGTTTCTATGATTGCGGCAGGGCCACAAGGAGCGTCAAAAGCATTGCTTTCAACTCCCGGTGTACTAAAGGCCGTCAGTCAAAAAATGTTTAGCAAGCCCTCCCTGATTGCTTTCTCTCAAGTATTCAATTCTGAATTTGAGAATATGAAGGCAAAAGGAGAAAGTGAGCAAACGGCATTTAATCAGGGACTGACCAATGCTTTAGCCACATCTCCATTGGAGAACCTGCCACTAATTAATCTGGCAGAAAGGCTCAATAGGACAATAGGAGTGAAGCTCGCCAGAAGGGTATTGAACGCTATACAGCAGGGCGCAGAGGAAGGAGGGCAAGAGGCTGTACAGCAAATATTCAGCAACTTAACTAATAATCAATTAGTACAATCGGAAGAGAATATTGTTGATTGGGCTCAGGGAATACAGCCAAGCGCAGAAGCAGGAGGTGTTGTCGGCTTACTTATTGGTGGATTGGCCAATGCAAAGGCGGCAAGAAAGTATTCTAAAAAGCCAGCAACAGCCCCCGAAGCCGAGGTGGCCCCCGAAACTCAAGTAGCGCCAGAAGCTCCTGTGGCCCCCGAAGCTCCAATAGCTCCCCCCGTCGCTCCCATAGCTGCTCCTACGGATGAACAAATTGCGGACGATATAAGAAACAAGCGATTCGCAACATTTAGATATGGAAGTGAATCAGAAGTTCCTGAACAGTTTAGGGATAGAATATCGTCAAGTGGCGAAACTGATGGAGTGCCATTTGTGAATGTTACGCTTCCTCAATCGGTAGCCGACTACGAATTATCAAGGCTCGGTCCCGAAGCCCCTGTCGCCCCCGTTGCCGAGGAAGCTATCACAGAAGAAACCATTCCCGTAGAGGAAGACGAAGACTTAGCGGCCCTGAACGAACAGATTGCCGCAATAGAGGGTGCTCCCGTGGAGGAAGAAGCTGTGGTGACGGAGGAGGTTCCTGTTGCTCCCGCTGAAGAGAAGGCGGTGGTCGAAGCCGCTCCCGTTGAGGAAGCCCCCGTTGCTGCCGAGGAAGAAGT
>Ga0129333_10007753_pt1 | contig 10125 bp, 9 predicted proteins | sample CPB6_08_DNA_FD_94474 | JGI IMG/M metagenome (GOLD analysis project Ga0129333, IMG submission 94474) | Freshwater to marine salinity gradient microbial communities from Chesapeake Bay, USA - CPBay_Sum_0.6_0.8_DNA | ecosystem: Environmental > Aquatic > Marine > Coastal | place: USA: Chesapeake Bay...
GACGCCGTTATCACGCTGAGCACCACGATGGCTGATGAGATCGTCGCTCGCGGCGTCGCGCGCGACCGGGTATGGCTGGTGCCCAACGGCGTCGACGAGGCCTACCTCGATCCGGTGCGCGATGGGCAGCAGATCAAGGCGCGCATGGGCCTGGAGCCGGATCGGCTCTGGGTGGGTGCCGTCACCTCGATCCACCACCTCGAGGGACTCCCGACCCTCGTCGAGGCGGTGCGCCTCGCGCGCGCCGACGGACTGGACGTGGGCGCGGTCATCGTGGGCGACGGTCCCGCGCGCGCCGACCTGCTACGCCGGCTGCCTGCCGACGGCAGCGTCCGATGGATCGGGCGCGTGGCACCCGGGCAGGCGCGCGACTGGTACGACGCGCTCGACGCGGTCATCGTCCCCCGGATCGATGCCCGCGTGACTCGACTGGTGACCCCGCTCAAGCCCGTCGAGGCCCTCGCCCGCGCGCGGCTCGTGATCGCCAGCGACCTGCCCGCGTTGCGCGAGGCGACCGGCGGTCACGCGCGGTTCGTGGCACCGGACGAGGCACCGGCCCTGGCCGTCGAGCTCGCGATGGTCGACGAGCACCGCGGTCACGCGACAGCGGGACGCACCTGGGTGGAGCAGGAGCGCCGATGGAGGCAGGTCTGCTCGGCCTACTCGGCCGCGTACGCTGTCACCGCCCATCTGTGACCGGCAGGAGGATGGCGAATGCAGTCCCCCGCTGAGCGCGCGCGTGCTGCGGGCCTGACGCTCGTGGGCCAGCGCCCGCGACTGGGCGCCTACCTGGCAGGGCTGTGGCAACGACGGGACTTCGTCCGCGCCTACGCGCGGGCGCGGACCCAGGCTGGCAATCGCAGGCGCCGGCTCGGCCCGCTGTGGGAGCTGCTCGACCCGGTCGTCACGATGGCGACGTACTGGGTGCTGTTCGGGCTTCTGCTGGGTGCGCGTGCGTCGGTGACGAACTACCTGGGCTTCCTCGCGGTGGGCGTCTTCACGTTCGCGGTGGTACGGCGCTCCCTGCAGTCCGGATCCCGGTCGGTGAGCGGCAATCGCGGCCTCATCGCATCGCTGCCGGTCCCGGCGATCATCCTCCCGACGGCCGCGGTGGTGCAGCAGGTGCGGGCCTTCGCGGTGTCGGTGCCCGTGCTGCTCGCGGTCCTCCTGATGACGGGGGAGCCGGTCGCGTGGTCGTGGCTGCTCGCCCCGGTCGCCATTGCCCTGATCATCCCGTTCGCGTGGGGCGGTGCGCTGCTGCTGGCGCGCTGGGTCAGCCATACGGCCGATGTCGGCGGGGTGCTGCCGCTCGTTCTGCGCCTGTGGGGGCTGGCGTCCGGGGTGATGTTCCCGGTGACCGAGCGGATGGCCTCGCTGGATGCACCGGCGTGGATCGAGTCGGTCGTCGTCTACAACCCCGGGGCGGTGTACCTGGCCGTGATGCGCGACGCACTGCTGTCCAGCTACGACTCCCCGGGCGGCGCGGGCAACTGGGTGGCGGCGGCACTGTGGGCGATCGGGGCGCTCCTCGTGGGTGTGGTCGTCTTCTGGCGGGGTGAGGGCACGTATGGACGGGACTGACGGCCCCCCCGTGCCGAACGGGACTGACCGTGCCCGATTGCCGGACGGGACTGACCGCCCCTCCCTGCGCGTGCTGCTCGACGACGTGCACGTGGCGTATCGCGTGCTGCCGCACGGGCGCATGGGGCCACGACGCCCGGTGCAGGTGAAGGCCCTGCAGGGCGTGAGCCTGGACATCCACGAGGGTGAATGCCTCGGCATTATCGGGCGCAATGGCGCGGGCAAGTCCACACTGCTGCGCGCGATCGCCGGCCTCGTTCCGGTGGACCACGGTGCGGTCTATTCGACGTCGACGCCGGTGCTGCTGGGCGTCGGCCGGTCCCTCGTCCCGCAGATGTCAGGCCGGGAGAACATCGAACTCGGGTGCCTCGCTCTGGGGATGTCGCGCAGCGAGATCCGCGAGCGGACGGACGAGATTATCGAGTTCTCCGGGATCGCCGAGAGCATTGACCTGCCGATGTCGACCTATTCGTCGGGCATGGCAGCGCGGCTGAAGTTCGCCATCGCGTCGTCCGTGGTCCACGAGATCCTGCTGCTGGACGAGGCCCTCGCCACGGGCGACATGGACTTCAAGGAGCGCAGCATCCAGCGCATGGGCGAGCTGCGCGATCATGCCGACGCGGTCGTGATCGTCAGCCACTCGCTCTCCGCGATACGTGCATCGTGCACACGCGCGGTCTGGCTCGACAAGGGCTCCGTGCGAGCCGACGGCTCCGTGGAGGACGTCATCGAGCAGTACGTCGACGACACGCGCCGACGCAGGCAGGCCCGACGTGACCGGCGCAGGGCAGGGCCGTCATCGTGACGGCTCTGCGGGTCATGGTCGTGACGGTGGTGCACCATCCCCTCGACACCCGGATCCTGGTGCGTCAGATCGCCGCACTGATCGCCGCGGGCCACGAGGTCACCTACGCAGCGCCCTTCGCGTCCCTCGGTGTCGAACCGCCCGAGGGTGTACGCGCCCTCGACCTCCCCCGGTCGTCCGGGCGTCAGCGGCTCACCGCGGTGCGTGCCGCGCGTCGGCTGATCCGTGAGTGGGCTCCCGAGCATGACGTCGTCCTCATCCACGATCCGGAGCTGATCGTGTCGGCCGCGGGCCTGCCCGACACGGTCGTGGTGTGGGACGTGCATGAGGACACCGCGGCGGCGGTCGCCTACAAGGACTGGATCCCACGCGGCCTGAGTCGTGCGGCAGCCTCCGGCGTGCGCGGCATGGAGCGATGGGCCGAACGCCGATTCGCTCTGCTGCTGGCTGAGTCGGCGTACGCCGGGAGGTTCCGCGAGCAGCACGCCGTCGTGCCGAACTCGACCCTGATCGACGCGCAGGCGCCTCCCCCTGGACCCGGACGGGCGGTGTGCGTCAGCACGCTGACCCGGGCACGCGGTGCGCTGGATGTGATCGAGGTGGGGCGTCTGCTGAGGCCGCGGGGCATCGTCGTCGACGTCATCGGCCCGGCATCCGCTGACGTCAGCGATGCATTGCGACGCGCCGATCTCTCCGGTGACATCCGATGGCACGGTCGGCTGCCGCATGCAGAGGTCGTGCTTCGCATGCGGGGTGCCACGGCCGGCCTGTCCCTGCTGCACGACGAGCGGAACTACCGGCACTCCCATCCGACCAAGGTGTTCGAGTACCTCGCCCACGGCGTGCCCGCCGTGGCGACGCCGCTGCCGCTCGTCGTGGACCTCGTCGACCGACATGGCGCAGGGATCATCGTTCCGTTCCGTGACCCTCGAGCCGCCGCCGAAGCGGTCGTGGCGCTGCATGAGGACGACGAGCGACGCATCCGGATGGGAGCCAACGGCGTCGAGGCGGTCCGCACGACGCACAACTGGGATGACGACGCCCCGATGTTCGTGGCGGCTATCGAGGAGGCAGCTCGAGCGGGTAGCCGTGGGCCGTCATCCAGTCGCCGGCGACCCTCTCGACGGCGGCCAGCTCCTCCGGAGTGAGGGTCCGGCGCCAGGCGCCCTCCTGGCCGTCGGTGATGTGGTTCGACGTGATGCGCAGGCCGGGGTCGATCCCGGACGACGAGACGTCCGCCACGCGCGCCCGCTGGCGCTCGACGTCGACGAAGTCGCAGATGCGCGCCACCACGTCGTCGTCGACCGCCACGTCGAGGAAGTCGGCGAGCGAGCGCACGAGTGCGGGGATGTCGTCGCTGAAGTCCTCATAGCGGCCGATCCACACCGAGGTGCGCGTGCGCCAGAAGGCGTCTCCGCGCAGTTCCCGGCGGACGAGCCGCCGGAGGGCCTTCGGGCTGCGTCTGCCCTGACCGACCCGGTAGCGGCCCTTGCGGATGAGGGACGCGACCAGATCCCGTGGATCGCGGTACGTGTAGATGTACTTCGCTCCGCGCTGCGGGAAGTCCCCGGTGCGCAACGAGGACGAGAAGTGCACCTTGATCATCCGCACATGGCGAGGGCGCAGGGCATGCAGCCGGAGGTAGCGTGACGGAGTCCGCATCGGCGCGGACACCGGCCGGGCGCTGATGAGCAGCTCATGGGCGATCTGCCAGGCCAGGGTCGAGCCGGACCGGTGCTGGCCGCACACCACCACGATCATCGGTTGACCCGCTGAAGGTGCGCGATGCACCGGCCCCCGAGCACGGCGATCTCCTCGGCCAGCAGGGCGGTGTCGGGTGCGGGGGGCGGCAGTTCAGGCACCTGGAGGTCGTCGATGCTCCCCACGAGTTGCACGCGCTCGTCCGCGAGCACGGCCTGCAGCTGCTCGGACTCGGCCCGTGTCCGCTCGACCAGGGGCTCCCACAGAGCTGCCGGCACGGTCAACGGCTGGCCGCGGTCGGTACGCGTCGCAAAGACCTCGCGGACGAGCTGGATCGACCACGCACGCCGCTGCTCCCGCTCCATGCCTGCCTTGCGCAGGCGGCGGTTGATCTCGCGGAGCACCAGCGCCTCGCTGAGTGACAGGCTCGGGTGTCGGGGGACGGACTCGGGTGCGGGTACTGACGCGCGCTGGGCGTCGTCGAGGCCGAGTGCGGTGAGGAACCGCTCCCAGGCGATCGTCGGGGAGGAGTCGACAGCCGGCACGGTCACGATGCTGACGCGACCGGCGACCCCGAGCCATCGCTCGATGAGCGGAGCCAGCGCGTAGGCCTGCCAGAAGTCCTCGAAGCTGCCCTCGTCGACGCGTCGTGATGCGCGGGTGGAGGCGCTCGGCTCGAGTGTCCGCCCGAGGAACTCCTCGAAGTCCATGCCGCGACCGTTGCGCACGTCCTGCTGCCACAGGGAGGGCAGCACACGGTGCAGGGCGCGGGCGGTGATCACCACGTGGGTCTCGCGACCGGCGAGCTGGGCCACGAGTCGGGCCATCCGATCCTCGGGCAGGGTCGCGAGGGCCTCTCCCGACAGGATGACGTTGCCCGGCGCCTTGGCCAGGCCCCGTCGCAGGAGGCGCTCACGGTCACCGGGCTCGGCGCTGCTCGCTCCCATCAGCAGCCACTCGTGGTTCAGCCCACGCTCGCCCGCCATTGCGCCCAGGGGATACGTCCATCCGAGCTGACGAAGGGCGTCCTGCCGGGCGACCAGGCAGCCCTGGAGATAGGTGGTGCCCGTCTTGCGGGGTCCGATGTGCAGGTGGATGCGGCCGCTCATGGCGCCACCCGCCGCGCGACGGACCGCGAGTATCGCTGCCCGAGCCGCAGGAGTCGGCGCTGCCAGACACGAAGGCGCCGCGCGAGGGTCGGACGGCGAGCATGCGCGGCCAGGACTCGATCGGCGACGAGGAAGCCCGCCGCCGCGGCATAGGCATCCGGGTCAGGTGCCTGAGCGATGCGTGCGCGCGCGAGGAGCTCGGTCGGATCACCGATGACGTCGGCACCCCTGCGCGTCATCAGCTCGAGGTCCTCGCGGGCCCAGCCCTCGAACTGGGCGGCCTGCTCGGGTGTCATGCCCGGCCGCGAGGTCTCGATCGAGCGATCGAGGTAGGCCTTCCAGCGATGTCCCCGCAGCGAGCGCATGCCGGCGGCCGTGCTGCCTCGCTCGCGCGCCTCGATCACCGTGTTGCGGAGCACCTCCAGCTCCTCCATGCCCAGCGAGCGGTTCGCGCGCGACTCCTGCACCGTCGGGCACGCCTCGGGCAGCCCATCGAGCCCGGTGGCCTGCCGGAAGCGCGACCACAGGACCTGGGGATCGGTCGAGCTCGGGGGCACGATGACCGCGGTGATGGGGAGCTCCTGACGTTGCCACCGGTCGACGAGGCAGGCGTAGTCGTAGCTCCGCCAGAAGGTGGAGTGCGGGTCGGCATCCCATCGCGCCCACCGGTCCTCGGGCGCTGATCCATCGCGCTCGCCCATCCGGCGTTCGAGGTAGGAGTCGAGTGTCGCCACGTGGAGGTTGCGGACGTGCTGCGACCACGATGACAGCGCAACGTCGGGCAGGGCGCGGATCGTGGCGATGATGTGCGTGGGTACGGCAGGGAGGCGATCGAGGACCTGTCGTGCCTCGTGCGACGTCATCCCGCCGAGTGCCTCCGAGGAGAGCACGACGGGCCCGTCCCAGGCCACGACCTGAGCGACGAGGTCGTCGATGATCGACGGGTCGACCTCGGACCAGATCTCCGACGATCGTCCGGCGCGCAGCCCCGGGACCGAGTACGTGGCCGAGACGTGGTTGTAGCGCGGCAGGCCGCGCAGCCGCGTCGGGTAGAGGATGCCGGCGTCGGCGAGCTGGGGAGCGGCACCGGCGAGAGCTCGCTGGAGGAAGGTGCTGCCCGTCTTGCGCGGGCCCACGTGGATAACGAGGGAGTGCGCCATCGTTGGTCGCCGGGGAGAGGCGCTACTACTTCAGGACGGGAACGACTTGGTACATAGTGTCGATATTCCCGACGCTCACGAGCGACGAGGGCTTCTTGGGTGTACCGCCTTCGAGCGCGAAGCCGTTGCCCTTGATGGAGCGGAAGGTGGCGGTGACTTTCAGCGTGTTCGAGCACCCGGGTGCTGTGCTGAGCTCGACCTCCGGGATCTCCATCGAGAACGTCGCGTGGTGCTGCAGGGCGGTGATGGTGCGCGTGATGCCGCCCTGCTGTGGCGTGGCCTTGACGACGGTGCAGGTGGTGCCGGGTTTCGAGGCGACCTGGCTCACGGTCAGGTTCGCGGAGCCGGTGGCCGAGCCGTTGATGTCGTGCGAGCGCAGCTGAGCGCAGACGTTCGGGTAGGTGGGTTCGATGCAGTTGCTGAACGAGAATTCAGCGACCACCGCGGGCGTCGCACCCGCAGCGACCTTGATCGTCTTGCTGAGGGTGAGCGATCTTCCGGGAGCGACGGCGTAGTCCTTGCCCACGATCCGCATGCTCCGCGACCACTGCTCGAGCGGTTGGCTGACCTTCATCACCGAGAGCGGGTCGCTCCCGCCGGCGTCTAGCGTCAACGTGCCGGAACCCTTGCCGGAGTCGCAGTCTCCCGGCTCGCACAGGTTGACCGTCGACTGGCAGGTCCAGGTCCCTGTCTCGTTGACCCGCAGGATGAACGAGGCGACGGTGCGTCCCAGGCCGTCCTGCCAGAAGTTGCGTCCGGTCTCGATGCCAATCGTGGTCACCCCGGACGGGCTGGTGCAGGAGAGCTCCTGGCCGAGGAACAGCCGGTCGGTGGTGTCCTTCACGGCGAGGGTGCTCGTGATGAAGCGCCGCTCCTTGGCGTCGGCGGCCTCGAAGGAGACCTCGAACACCGACTGACGGTGGTGCACCTCCGGCGTCATCGAGACGACCGTCGGGGACGTGTCCTCCAGCGGGCCGGTCTCGGCGGCGCCAGCGGGCGCACTGAGCCCGGCACCGACGATCGCTGCGATGCCGATGGCCGCGGCCAGGACGAGCCTCACTGCTCGGCGCCCTGCACTGCCGAGGCCGACGGCGACGTCGCGGCCTGCGACGTGCCCGAGGAGCGTGGCTCGACGGCGAGCAGCTCGGCGATGGTGACGAGGCCGGCCGTGAGCGCCACCGACCACAGCACGCTCGTCGGCGACAGCGCGTCGGAGAGCATGACCACGATAAGGCCGATGGCGTAGACGACCCAGCGCACCCAGCGGATCGATCCGCTCAGGGAGCCCCGGAGCCCCTCCGGCATCCGGCTGCTGATCTCGCTGAAGCCGCGGGTGATGTGTCCTCGCAGGCGGCGTGCCACTGAGGTCCGTCCGCCCAGCCATCCGCCGATCACGACCGCTAGGCCCAGCAGTGCAACCGCATGGGCGCCGCTGACCAGATAGGTGAACAGGGTGTTCCAGAAGACGGTCGATGCGGGAGCGAACACCGTGTTGGCGAGCTGGTCCACAAAGATCTCCTCGGCCACGCCCATGCCCTGCCAGACCACGATGCCCCCGGCCACCAGGACGATGCCGGTGGCCACCACGGTGCGCGCTCGTCGACGGGCGAGCCAGATCGACAGCGCGAACAGCGCGGCGATGAGCACCGGGAACCAGGCGAGAATGGGCGAGGTGAGGCTGTAGACGAACCGGATCTGCGCCAGCAGGGGGGTCTCGGCCAGCACGATGGTGCGATCGGACTCGGGGATCGTGATGTTGGCCGCGGCGGAGATGCCCTCGTCGACGAGGTACTGCTGGACGTCCCCGATGAGGCTGCTGATGTCGAGCACGAGTTTGTCGCCCTCGAGCCTCACCGTGCCGTCCGTCTCGCCGGACAGCACCGCGATCAGGCCGCGCTGCAGGGCCTTGTTCAGCGTCAGCCAGATCTCCTGGAAGGCGTCGGATGCGACGAAGCGTTCGATCAGCGCGCCGATCGCGCTGTTGACCCCCGCGGCTATGGGTGCGGACAGGCCCTGCACGAAGGAGTTGTCGGGGAACAGCCCGCCGAGCAGGCCGTCGACCTGCTTCTCGGTGTCGACCCGCTCGAGCACGGCCTCCGTGACCGCCTCCGTGACGGCCTGCTGCACCTCGGGTGAGGTGGCCAGCGGCCCTACGGTCTCGATGTACCGGTTCGCGTCGGCAATGGTGCGATGGCCCCAGTGGCCGACCAGTGCGGGAACCGTCAGCACCGCTGCGAGGATGAAGATGAGCAGCGACGCGATGGAGCGCGCCCCCCAGCTCTTGCGGCCAGCAGTTGCGTCGCTCATGGATCCCTCACGTCTCACCGGTTCCGGGTGCCGTGGCCCCGCTGGCTGTCGGATCGCACTCTACGGGGCGCCGCTCGCAGGTACCAGCCTGTGGTGGCCAGCAGCAGCAGCCCGATGACCGCGTAGAGGGCGGGGGCCTGCCCACTGGTGGGGGAGACCACCGCCATGACGACGACCCCGCTCACCAGACACACATTGACGAACATGTCGAACAGTGCGAAGACGCGGCCAAGGTGATCGTCGGGGATGTGACGCTGGACGAGGGTGTCGGCGCAGACCTTCGCCGTCTGGCCGGCGAAGCCGATGCTCACGGCGCCGACGAGCAGGAGCGGGAAGGACGGGACCATGGCGCCGGCGATCACGACCCCGATCCCGAGCACGGCGGCCTGCGCCACCGCGGCCGCCGACCACCGGACCTCCCCCCAGCGGCGGGACGCGGCAGGCGTGGTCAAGGCGCCGAGAAGGGCACCCGTGGCGGCGGCACCGGTGAGGATGGCGAACTTCGCGAGGGCGGCGTCGGCCTCGTCGGGACTGTGGAACGTCACGCGGACGAGCAGCAGTCCCCCTGCGGTCAGCACGCCGAAAGCGATGCGGTTCGCACCGACGAGGCCGATCGCGCGCGCGGCCCGCGGCTGCTTGCGCAGCACCCGGAGCCCGTCGACCAGCCCGAGCACGATGGCCTTGGGAGTGTCGCCCACCCGCTCTCCGTCCGGGCCGAGCCGGTCGCGTCCGATCGTCAGCGCCACGAGTCCGGCGCAGGCGAAGGCAACGGCGGCCGCGACCAGGACGACCGCGCTGCCGACATCGCCTCCGCCAGCGAGGCCGCGCACGACGACGCCGACGCCGGCTCCGACCGCGGCGGCGATCGTCCCCGAGGTGGGGGTGAGCGCATTGGCGGTGATCAGGTTCGGCCCGGACACGACGTGGGGCAGGGACGCCGACAGCCCGGCGAGGATGAAGCGGCCGACGGCAAGGACGATGAGGACCGAGACGCCGAGGCCCACACCGTCGTCGCCGGCGATGACCAGCAGCAGGATCGGCAGCACGAGCAGGGCCTTCAGCGCGTTGGCCCCGACGAGCACCTGCCGACGCCGCCACCGATCGAGCAGCACGCCGGCGAAAGGGCCGACGAGCGAGTAGGGAAGCAGGAGGATCGCGAAGGCGGCGGCCACCTTGAAGGCGTCCGGCTGCCGCTCCGGGGAGAACAGCACGAACGTGGCGAGCGCCGACTGCAGCAGACCGTCACCGAACTGGCCTACGAGCCGGGTCGAGTACAGCTGCCGGAAGTCGCGCGTGCGCAGCAGGTCGCGCAGTGCCGACAGCCGGGCCACATCGTGACGCTAGCCCACGGTGGTCGACCCCCTGCGCCGAACGTGGGCAGTGGCCGACGGCCGGCCCGCGCGACATCGGGCATGCGTGCCCGGCGAACGTAGAATCCCGGCATGGCCGCGCCCCGCTCCTC
>Ga0129333_10007754_pt1 | contig 10124 bp, 17 predicted proteins | sample CPB6_08_DNA_FD_94474 | JGI IMG/M metagenome (GOLD analysis project Ga0129333, IMG submission 94474) | Freshwater to marine salinity gradient microbial communities from Chesapeake Bay, USA - CPBay_Sum_0.6_0.8_DNA | ecosystem: Environmental > Aquatic > Marine > Coastal | place: USA: Chesapeake...
TTGCGAATTTCTTCGATCTGTACTTTTAGTTCCATTTTATTCTACCTGTAGCTTGACCATTACGAGCTCAGCAACCGGCTTACCAGGCTGCAAGAAAAGCTCACCACCGTTAACCATAACTTGACCATCGATAAGTCCCTTAAATCCTGGCTTAAACAATTTAGTTCCGACCTGACATCCACCAGCCATCATATGTGAAGGGGTTACTAAATAAGCAACACAATCCTTAGGGACGTTAAGATAAACGTCACTGCTAAAATAATAGGTACCTGGGTACATATGCCAGATCTCTCGCTTCTTATCTGGATCACCTGGATCGATCATCTTTTGAAGATCGTATAACTCTCTTTTCAAATTAGTATCGTCTGTAATAACGAACGGATTACTCTGATAACCCTGCATGTCTGTTGCAGTAACCGGTACTGCCACACCATCAGCATCTTTTTCATCAACTCCATTAGTAAATGGAAATACATTAACAAACATTATAAACTCCTATACGTATTTCTTGTCGTGTTCTTTGTTCAAGCCATAATCACCATTATACATTGACAATGACTGCGACTTGAAAAGCAGAAACTGTCCTACGCGTGTACCTCTTTTGATTACGGCTGGGCCTGTTGTTACGTGCATAGCGCCCGCCATAACTCCGTGATAACCAGAATCATATAGACCTGAAGTAATAAACACACCGTTTCGATTAAGTGTTGATCTAGTAATAACCCATCCGGCTTCATCCTGACCGACCTCAATAATGTTCTCCATTACAATTTCATAGGTGCCGGGTTCCAATCTCCAGTACCCCTCAGAGTCAGTTGCAATCTCTTCTGAACCTCTATGAGACTTCATATCTTCGTTTATCAAGAACTCTTTATTCTTGATACGAAGTACTTTATCGAGTTTAAGATCAACCGCATTAGGTTGAATGTCTTGAGGAGAGACACCCGTAAGTTTAGACTTATTACGTCCATCACAAATATGTAACATCATATATTAAGCTCCAAATTCAAAGTAATAGGGATTTTCTTTTGTAGTAAATGACCCTATCTTTATTAATCTCTTATCCGTTAGATCCATCTCTAATAATGTATTAGGTGATGTTTTTGAAGATCCGGGAAAGCGAGTACTAGATATATTTAGCTCGTCATCCCAGTACATAGGTGAGATTTCATTCCTAAAAAGATATAGCACACCCTTGTCATAATTTAAGCAACTAAATGTGCCGTCAATATCGTTTAACGATCTAGCAGAATTAATCCATCTATGAAGCAGATGAGTATCCCATGGTGATGTATCACCAAGTTTTTCCTGCATCATCTCAATACAGTCCTCTTTAATAATACCGTTGTGCCACAGTCTAGTATCGTTAATTGTACTTGGATGTATATAGTCAATTGTCTTGGCATCAGTAGTAGGGGCTTGAATGTGTCCGATGAAATAAAACCCGGCACCTGTGATTTGTTTTAATGAACTAATTTCGAACTCGCCTTCTTTTTTTGCTAATACTTGAATGCCTTTAATTAAAGGATCATAAATGCTAATAGAAAAAGAATGCTGGCCTCTATAGCTATTAAGCTGGGCCAGTTCCATAAATGTATTTTTATTGAACGAACCAAAAATTGCACACATTAAGCAGCTCTATATTTCTCAATTAAATCAGACCATGAAATATTAACACTATACTCAATAGGATCTACTACACCGGCCTTTGCAAAATTTGCAATACGTTCGGCGCATGTCGGGCATTTACCGCAACTTAACCCGTCAGTAGGATTATAACATGATATAGTGTTAGAGAGCAAGTTAAATCTATTCATTTCTTGACAAATTAAGATTTCTTGATACTTACTTAAATGACTAAACGGTGCTACAATCTGAACCTTATGTGTACGATTTTGTTGCGCAACCACGTTAATACTATCAACAAACTTCTGTGTAGTATCCCAATACCCGTACTCGTCATGAACCTGCAAGCCAGTAAATACATGAGAAGCTTTCTGAACCTCTGCATAAGAAAGGGTAAGTGAAAGCAAGATAAGATTTCTAAAAGGTACATATGTAGGCGGCTGGGGATCTCCTAGTACATCCTCAATAGTAGGCATTGCTACGTCTGTACCGCCAATATTGGCGGAAATAGGTTTTGCTATATTACCAAGTATACTAAGGTCAAATACTTTATGATTGATGGAAAGTCTCTCGCAAAGTTCAGCTGCTTTCTTTAGTTCAACTGCTTGCTTCTGACCATAGTTATAACTTACAGCAGAAACTTTATCGTTGCCGTACTTACGTGTAAGTAACATGGTCATAACCGAAGAATCGAGCCCGCCTGACAGAACGGCTACGACATTCTTATCTGTATCGGGTAGGGCTGCTAATGCTTGATCAAGTTTCATCAACTATCTCCACATTATCGCTTTTTTGAATATCATTTTTTAGTCTTTCGATATAAATTGTTGCATCCATAAGTTCTTCTTGCAGGTGTACGAGCCAGGTATAAAAATCGAAGTCGGTACGAGTTGTATCTACCCCATATTTTTTCTTACCCATTCTTGCCCTGGTAACATACTTACCAATTACACGCTGTACATTTTCATCTAAGTCTTTCACCATATCTCCTCAGCAATACCAAGAAGTTCAGCGACTATCAAAAGAAACCCTGCTGTAAAATAGGCCCCTGTCATTAAAGTAGCGCAGGCTAAAATTCTTAAACCACTCTTTACCAAACTAAACTTTAAATGGTTATCTGATTGCATTATTGTCTATCCGTCTTTCTATGTGGAAGTTCTGCTGCAACTAGGTAGGGGGTAATTTTTTCAATTACTTCCATACTAGTCGCTCTTACTGGGTTAATATCAATTCCACCGCGTCTTGTATATAAACACGCTACAAGTATTTCTGTATCTTCAGATAAGATATCTTTTAGTCGTTTAAAAATACACTCGCAAATCTCTTCATGGAAATGATTTTCTTTGCGCATGGATACAATGTACTGCATCAATGACTCTGGGGTAACACAATCCTGACCATTAATATGAATATAAACATCGCCCCAGTCCGGCTGGTTAGTTACTCTGCAGTTAGATCGTAGTGCACTAGATGTGACTTGGTAAGGCATGAACCCAAGCATAGGAGCATGCTCAAGAATATTTGGGTCTTCGTTATAAGCGTTAAATTCAATCTCTTCTACATTAGCAATAGATTCTAATCTAACGAAATGCCCTAACACTGCCGGGGGAGGTAAATCATTTTGTGTATTGTAATGGAAGTGTACATCAACAAAGCAATCTAAAGCCTCGCTTAAGTCATTACTAATCTTAGTTTGAACTTTATTAATAGCCTTATCAATCGACTTACCGAACTTGGCCATATTATAAGAGTTGAGATAAAGTTTAAGAGACTTAGATTCAACAATACACTCACTATCGGACGGGTAAGTTAACTTAACAACTCCACTGACCGGAAATCCGTTGTCCAATAGAAAAGATACTTCATAACAATTCCATACATCAACCCCGACAAACGGAAGACTGTCTTCGTCGATGCCGTAGATCTCTCTATTTAAGACTCTTGGAACAGGTACTAGTAACGCCGGGTCAACTTTATCTGGAGTCACATACGGTTTTACTACAGATCCGTCACCGGCCTTGCCAAGGTGAACGGAAACTAATTCATTTAATTTTTCTTTATTACTCATTGAGCACCTACTGTCTTCATTAATGTTTCTACCCTGTGTCTAACCGAGCCTGTCAGTACATGGACTTTAAGATTACTTTCTGATATGAACCCTTCAAATAAATCTACAATTCCGTCTCTAAAAGTTACATCAATAGATCTTACCCCATCATCCACGATATCAAATTCAGGCCTTATATAAAAAATATAATCATAGTGGGGCATAATTCTTGAGTACATATGATTAATCTTAGTTAATGTGCTTGTAGCAATTTTATTTCTAGCATTTAAATATGTTGAGTATACTAGACAATCTAATGCAGTACGATCAGTAATCATATTATCGTGCATAAAAATATTTACAATATGCTTCTGCATGATCATTAACTGAGTGGTGTCGTCACCGTCCTCGTTAATATTAAATCCAAGTTCTTTTACTTCGCGCGTTACTTCATTACAAATAGAAAAATCTTGAAAAAAAGGCTCCGATCTCAATGCATTGAGTAGAGTAGTTTTACCTACTGAGTGTGCGCCTGTTATACCTATTCTCATATTATTACGTCTTGTTGCCATAATATCTACTTTCCAATAAGTCAACCCAAAGTTGAATTGAGATGTCCCTTAGACTATCAATCAGAGTAGCTTCTGTTTCATTATCGCGCATCACATATGGCATATAGCCTACAATTTCACCTGAATCAACCTCAGGCACTACTTCGTGTATAACTACCCCGGTTGCAGGTAGATCAAGTTCTAATGCTTTCTTTTGAGGGTGTATGCCTTTAAGCTCAGGGTATTTAACTATATCACCGGGATGCACATTGTAGGTAAAAGGTAATATAGCCCTAGGTGGTAGAATTCTTAAATAGCCATGTAACGTTACTAGACTATTAAGAGGTGCTCGAACCGATAACGTATCACAAATTTCATCGTGTGAAAGTAATTCGACTTTTTCACTAATAGTTGTGTTCCATTCTGTTCTTTTCTTATCACAGATGATGCGATCAGGATACCGGCCGAGCCTCTTGCTTACCTCAGCAATTTCGTTACCGCTGTTTGAAAATAGTGCAATCCAGTTCATGTTATTAAGTTAGCTCGAAAACTATTAATATTATATACAACATCGTCAAGATTGGCAACTTCGTCATTTAACATTGTAAAAAGCTTTGTGGATAATTTTAAATCTAATCCAAATATGTTAGTCTCGTTATCCTTCTTGTACTTAATACCTGCCATGCCGTGCACGACTGGATTAGACGTATCAATAGTGTCGATCCATTTATAACTTTTATACGCAGCAAACTCCTGGGGCAGCCCACACCCTAATAGATGGTGAGGTTTATTTTCATTAATTACTGATTGGGCTTTTAAGTCACTTAATAATTTAATTCTCCCAAGCATCCAGGAATGGTACTTAGTAGGTTGGTTAGGGTATTGCTCTTGAAAAAAACTATAGTCAAAAGATATAGCGATAATGTCAGCATGTTCTGACATAAAATTATAACACTTAACTATTTCATCAAAATTTTTGCCTTGTACCACTCCTATCTTTTTACCTGGCATAGTACCATAGAACTCTTCCCAATCTAGAAAATTAGCTATTGTACCAGCCATATCCTCTAAACTATCAGGAATAATATAAGCGCTCGGTTTTAATTCTCTTACATACTCAGCAAACTTATCTGTATCAAAAGCCTTGCCAAGCTCAAAAATACTATTATCTAGAATTACATATCGACCTTTCTTAACAGCATCTTTAAATAACTGATAATACTCAGGTGACTCATCAAAAAGATGCACAAGAGCATAATCATAATCAGTCAAAGTTTGCACCCTCTTAAATATGCTTAGAGGTGCTTCGTGTGCTATTCTCATTATTTGTTGCCTGCAAAAGAATGTTGTAGTGCTATGTTATCAAAGAATTCCTTCTTAACATCTGCGCAAATAAATTGTCCTTCTAGTACAGTTGTTTGTGTTAAAGAAGAATGAGCTCTAATACCTCTGTTCTCACAACAACCATGGGTGGCTTGAATATATACACCGACATCATCTACCCCTGTAGACTTTTTGAGTTCACGTACAATATCGTTGCATAATTCTTCTTGTAGAGTACCTCTCATAGCACACCACTGTGCAATACGTGTATATTTGGAAAGGCCGATTACCTTTTCACCGGGTATAATACCGATATAAGCTACCCCAGTAACAGGCTGGTGATGGTGTGAACACATAGACTTTAATTCGGACCTTACTACAAGCATACCACTATACTTGTCTTCACCAATATTAGGAAAAGCAGTAGCTTCTGGTTTAGGATCATATCGACCAGACATAATCTCATTAATATACATCTTAGCAAGACGGCGTGCAGTGCCTTGTGAATTAGGGTCGTTAGCTCTATCAATAACTAAAGCATCTAATACTTTTTCAAACGCAGAAGTTGCTTCATCGATTAGCTGTGCTTTTAGTTCTGGTGTTAGTACTGCAGAGATATTATCACCGGCCCAGTATCTGATACCTTTTTCGTTCAGTTCTTTTTTGATCAAATCACTTGTTGACATACTTTAATGACTCTTCATTAATATAAATTGCCGAGTTAAACTCGTGCTCAAATATCTCTACTTTATGAATCCACACCCTATTATCAGTAATACGTAGAATTTCAGGATTAATATTATCGAAAACAAACTTGCATGACGCTTCGATGCCGGGTCCATGGCCTTCTGCTACATTCATAACGTTCATATTGAGAGCGCCTAGGTCATGTAGCTTGCGAAACTCAGGCAGTAAGGGATCATCCGAAGCAAGTAGTAGTCTGTGATCCCATTGATCTTCTAACCATTTTTTAACCCATTTAAGGTCACCAAAATCCATACACCACATTTTATCATCCAGAGCATTACAAGCGAACGTGAACTTGACGTATCTACCGTAACCGTGAACCCATTTGCAATGGCCTTCGTCGCGCCATTGTCTATGCCCAGTTGAGATAGGGCCGATTCTTTTAGTTGAAATATACATTATTTTTCCCACCAGAAATTAATCCATTCTTTATCTTTATTTCTATCAATTGTTTTATGCCAGAAGTCAGGTATTATATCCTGCGCTACGTTATAAAAACAAGATGCAATGCTTATATTTTCCCGCTTTAACGGCTCTATAGTACTTGATGCCTCCCAGTCTTCTAACAAGGTTTTAATAGTATTACCACCGTCTACAATATCTTCTACTAACAATATTTTACTACCTGTATTGATATCCTCGGGAAGCCATAGATTAGATTCTTGCTCACCGCCGTCTCTCAATGACCATGAGATAGTAGTTAATGGGACGCGCAGTTTATATGATAGTCTAGTTGCAAGAAAAAGGCCACCTCTACATATTCCAACTACTCTATTAAAATCTGTTCCTGTAGCTATAACATTATTGTATATTTTTTCGACTCCTTCTTCGAAGTCAGCGTATGTGTATTCCATTAATTAAACCTCTTGTAGCTTTTTTCCCATGCTAAAAAATCTTTTTCATACCTATCTAATAAATATTTTTGATTCTGTAATGACATAATGTTTGGATTAAGATAGTCCCTCGGCCTATTTTGTTTCTTGGCCCATATTTTTTCTTTTATAGCTAAGCCATTTTTATTTAAAAATTCTGATGTCCAGTCCATTACATTTTCTGTATTCCATAGAACAGGATTATCGTTTAACCAGTAATGTTGAGGCTGTTGAAACAAACTATCGTATTCACTAAACATTGTAATACCATCCCTAAACTTCTCAACTATACTGTCAATACCTTCCTCTTTCAAAACATTTCGCCCGTATTTTAATTTTTCATATTCTTTTACTACGGATTCATTTTTAATTTTTTTACTTAAAGTATTTCTTGTGCCGTGCTCGTAAAAATAACAGATAGATACAAATCTATCAACGGGATGTCTTATAGTACTAATACAATTCATTCCTTTTTCTGTAAGATTATTTTTTTCTATCATATTCCAAGTGTTGTGAATACTAAGAAGATTAATAAGACCGGGTGCTATATTAATTTTTAATTTTGAGTCACCAGCCTTAAACGTCTGCAAAAGGGAAACACGCTCCCCTTTTTTAAAACTTTTCTTACCTTTTTCCAATATATCTTTATGTTCTTGATTTAAGAGATTTCCATCTAGTATATTATAATTTGTATGGTAGTTTATAGGGTCTCTACCTGTACCGTCGCTGCTTCTAAGCCCATCTGGTTCGTCTTTAGTACTACCAAAAGACCCATCCTCAATACCAGTGCAGATATCAATAGAAGAATCTAAAATGCCCGAGTCGTATAGAGCAGTAACAGCGCTCGTTGATCCTGTCTTTGGTATTCTTATAAAAGCAAAATTTTTACTAAAGCTAATAATCATTTTTTAAACCAACATATAAACACTCTCCTGGTACCTCTCTCAACCAAGCTTACAGAATGTTTAAAATTGTGAGCATAACTTAAAGTTTCACCAAGCTGCTGGGTCATTACTACAGGCGTAATAGTACTTCCATCATTGCACTCATCGCCGTCGGTATATCTGTTTATATCAAATACATCCAATTTAGATTTCCAATGGGGCAGATAACCTACTGCTTCTCCCCCCTTAAGGTCATCACTCTTTTTAATTAGAGTAACTGTTGTCAACCCAACCTCTAATTTATTATCTGTATGGGCTTTACAGAACGACCCCTCTTTGTATTCTAAAAAATAAAAAGCGTAAGGCTGTAAATTAACATGACTAACAAACTTTTGTTTGATTAGCTCCCAGTCTTTTATTAACTTATCGTCTTTAATATAATCGTTTAAATTTGCAGCATCTTTTTTATCGAGATAAAACAAATTGTAATATCTTTTTACTATCTGAAGAGGTAAGCAATCGTACACCTTGTTAAGGGTGTCAATATCTTCTTCATTTAAAATAGTCTCTATCTTATACACCGATGACATTACCCCAGAGGTAAGCATGAACTCTTGCGCTTACTTTATATCCTCTCATATAGGCCTGGCGTGCTACGTCGCCGTCCACTAGCTTTTGACCTTCGACAGTAGCACCTACTGGCATAATCCAAACAGGCCAGTCGACACCGTAATATCTAAATTTTTCAACTGCTGTCTCAAGCTCATCCCAAGCCTGATTAGTTCCATTTACTACAAACTTTAATTGACCAAAATAAAACTCATCATTGTATGATCCTATAATCTCAGGCTTAATTGCTCGAGAAGCTTCTTCGCCGGCTACCGACCAAAGTTTAGGGCTGGCAGAAAAGAATAATTCTCCTCCCCACACATCGATGAACTCTCTATAAAACTCAACAAACTGTTTAGTTAAAGGTTGAGTGCCATTAGTCTCATAAGTAACAAACTTAGGAAAATTTTTCTGCTTAATATAATACTTCATTATGTCCACAGAACAGTCTTGAGCGTGCTTCATTAACGGCTCACCGCCTGTGAAGCACATATGTCTTTCCAACCATTTTCCTTTATTAAAATCATTAGCAAAAGATTCTACGATCTTATCGCCAATTTGTTCGGCTGTACCTTTATGCTGAAGATGTTTATATTTCTTAGACCATGAATAAGAAGAATCACACCCATACTCCCATACAGGCAGATCTTCTAGCTTGTTAATAGTTTTTGTGTTAAAGTCTTTATAAGGCAGGACATAAGTAGAAGGGTCTGTTGGATCTTTTTGGCCAAACCCGTCACACTGTAGGTTGCAGAGAAAGAAGCGCAACCATGCTGTTGGGTAGCCGGTGTAATGGCCTTCGCCTTGAATAGAATCAAAGATTTCGGAGTAGTAGTACTCCTTAGATTTTTCAGTCATTTGTGACTCCTAGTTTTATTAAAGGGGTGGAAGGGCACCCCTTAATTTTATTTAGCTTGACTAGCTGCGTAGTTCTTAATAGTACGAACAGTTTTTTCCCACTTTCTCTTAAACCTTTCTTTGTGCATGGGATTAGCACGACTATAATATTCCACGCCGTCTAAATGGTCTAGTTCATGGAGAAATACTCTTGCCGCTAATCCAGTAAATTTTTTAACAACAACATTACCGTAAGGGTCCTGAAATTTAGCTCTAATATCTTTAGAACGCTTTACCTTTACTGCAACACCTGGATATGACAAGCACCCTTCATCTAATACTATCTGTTCAGGGCTCTCCCAGGTTACCTTAGGATTAAAGCATACCATGGGAGGATCAGTCATCATAGTAAAAACACGAACTTGTTTACCTATTTGATTAGCTGCCAACCCAATACCATTACCCTTCTTCATGGTTTTAATTAACAGCTGAGTCAGTTCAATAGGATCTTCTGATGGATTGGTAAAATCGAATTCTGGCATTTCTGCCCTTAACATATCGTTAAGATGTCCGAGAGGTACTATAGCTGTCATTCTGCAATCCTAGAAAATGATTTGTGTTTTTCAAA
>Ga0129333_10007756_pt1 | contig 10123 bp, 9 predicted proteins | sample CPB6_08_DNA_FD_94474 | JGI IMG/M metagenome (GOLD analysis project Ga0129333, IMG submission 94474) | Freshwater to marine salinity gradient microbial communities from Chesapeake Bay, USA - CPBay_Sum_0.6_0.8_DNA | ecosystem: Environmental > Aquatic > Marine > Coastal | place: USA: Chesapeake Bay...
ACTGCAGAGTCGCTCACGCGCATGGCCTCTCATCGACGCGGTGGACAGCAACCAAAGAACTTCAACGCGTTCAGTTTCACTGTGAACGAGTTGAACGACGCCGTGAGGGTGATCGAGGCGGCAAGATCGGCCGCCGATCGTCGCGCAATACAGGGACTTGATGCGTCGAGGGCCGACATCATCCTGGGCGGGGCAATCGTGTTGCAGACCATCATCGAGGAATCTGACATCGAGACCGTCGTTTTCAGCGATTACGCACTTCGCGAAGGACTGCTGTTGGACACGATTCGCACCTCGGTGCCGACCGCACCCCGAGAGCTGCGCAGCGCTTCACGTAGCAGCGTCGAATCACTGGTGTCACGTCTCGATGAGAACCCAACTCATAGTCGACACGTGGCGCAACTTGCACTCCAGATGCTCGACCAACTCGTCGACGTACTCGACGTATCAGATGATCGCCGTTTCTTGCTCGAATCGGCGGCGCTCTTATCTAATGTCGGACTCTCGGTCTCACATTCCAAGCATCATCTCCACTCGTACTACATCATCAAACATGCGGACCTGCCAGGGTTTCGCGAGCACGACGTCGAATTGATCGCGCAGATTGCGCGATATCACCGCAAGAGCAAGCCGAAGATGTCACACGAGCCTTTTGCGAACCTCGATGACGCCGACAGACATACGGTGCGGGCCTTGGCCGCCGTGTTGCGAATCGCCATCGGCCTCGATCGGTCCTACGACGCGCGAGTTGATGAAGTGAGAATCAGGCGTAAGGGCTCAAGACTCACTGTTGAAGCTCTGTCAACTGAGGGAAGCGACCTCAGTTTGAATCTCTACTCAGCGCGAGAGCGGGCAGATCTTCTTGCCGATGTGACCGGATGCACCGTCGAGATCAAGTAATCGACTAGTTCAGCCGGTCGTCGTGGTGGTCGACAGAGTCGTCGACGACGATGCCGTCGTGGTCGTCGTCGCACTCGGAACTGTGGTGGTCACCTTCACAGTGCCCGTAGGTGTCGTCGTCATACCAGGAAGAGTCGTCGACGACGATGTCGTCGTGGTCGGCTTCCAATTCGGATCGACGCGATTGAAGTACGGCGGTGGCGAGCCATAGTCCTCGGGTTCTTTCACCCCGTCGAACACGAAGACTCGATCGCCGTACTGGACGAGTGCCGGGAAATACTCGGACACGAACATCGGAATACGGATACAACCATGTGAGGCGGGATACTTCGGTACGTTCATCGCACCGTGCACAGCCACCCCGTAGTTGAAGTACACCGGGTTCCACAAAGTGCCGAGGCCACTTTCGCGCAGTCCGTACTTGCGCATATAGAAGTAGTACACACCTGACGGTGTCACCGACTTGCCGCATTCACCACGCACGACACGGTCTTTGCCTTTGTTGCCTTCTTCACCCGGGTCGATGACGACCTCTTCGCACCAGTCTTTGCCGTCACCCGAAGAAATATGCGTGATGAGCGCTGGCACATTGTCCTTGAAGACCACCATCGCCTGCTCACGCAGATACACCTCGACATGAGTCGGTGTCGACTTGGGGCGGCGTGGCTTCACGACGACGTCTGACCGCATGAGGTCCCACAGCACCGGAGTGACGAAATCTGACTTGGTCTCATACGGAAGATTCAGCACCACGGCCTGAAAGGCCCACACGGCCATCATCGTGTCCCCTCCGTAGATGCCGTCGATTCGACCCGGATCGAACTTGAGGTCCTTCAGACGTTGCTGCACTCGCTTCACATCGTCACCCTTCATTCCGTCTTTCAGCGTGCGCGACAGCGTGTAGGAGGTGATGTCGTCGGTGACCGCAGTGTCGGTAGGCGACGAAGTGCTGGTGGATTCGACTGACGGCGTCGAGGAGTCGGAGCGATTTGCGACAGAGAGTGCGGCAACTGCCCCCAGCACCACGGCGGCCACGATCGCATGGCGCCAGCGCACGAACCACGGCTCGTCGGAGGGAGGTGAAGTGTCGTCCGCCACGGCAACGTCACGCTACCAACGAGATTCACCGGCTCTCTGGCGACTTCACGGACTACCGTCGTTCTCATGACTACCCCCGCGCGAACACGTCGCATCGGTCTGCGCATCGGGTGGGCCCGCGTCGGTCTGGCGACGTGGACTGGTGTCACGATCGGCATGATCGCGGTCGCTGTGACCAGTCGCACAGTCAGCAAACCACCGTGGTGGCTCGGTGCAAGCACGAACCCCGCACCTCTGTATTTCACCGCGATACCAGTGATCGTGTGCCTGACTCCCATCATCGTCATCGCACTTCGCCGACGGACAAGCCCACTCATCGGTTGCGTATGCGCCGTCGCGCTTGCGGTCAGTGCGCTGTTGGATGTTTCGAACACGCCAGGTGTCGCCGTCGTCCAGTCCGCACTCGCCATCGCTGCACTCGCTGGTTCGGTGGCGCTGTGGGCGGGTATCGGTACCGTGTAGCGCCGTGTCCAAGGTTCTCACTGCACTTCCAGTCGGCGAACGTGTCGGCATCGCCTTCTCCGGCGGACTCGACACGTCCGCTGCAGTTGCATGGATGCGCGAACGCGGCGCACTCCCCTGTTGCTACACCGCCGACCTCGGTCAGCCGGACGAACCCGACTTGGCTGGCATTCCAGATCGCGCCCGCGAATACGGCGCCGAGCTCGCACGGCTCGTCGATTGCCGCGAAGAGTTGGTGCGCGAAGGCTTGATTGCTCTCCAATGTGGGGCATTCCACATCAGCACAGCCGGCAAGACCTACTTCAACACCACACCTCTTGGTCGTGCGGTCACCGGAACTCTGCTGGTGCGCGCGATGCATGAAGACGGCGTCGATGTGTGGGGCGACGGAAGCACGTACAAGGGAAACGACATCGAGCGTTTCTATCGCTACGGACTCATGGTGAATCCGGCTCTCCGTATCTACAAGCCGTGGCTTGACCCGACATTCGTCGATGAACTCGGAGGACGCGCTGAGATGAGCGAATTCCTCGCCACACGAAAACTTCCGTATCGTGCGAGCAAAGAAAAGGCGTACAGCACAGACGCAAACATTTGGGGTGCCACGCACGAGGCAAAGTTGCTTGAAGAGCTCGGTACGAGCATGCACATCGTCGAACCAATCATGGGTGTCGCACACTGGCGCGACGACGTGAAGGTGCCGACCGAAGACGTGACTGTCGAATTTGTCGAAGGTTTTCCGGTACGTATCAACGGTGTCGAATTCGCGAGTGCCGTTGACTTGGTCCACGAAGCCAATCGCATCGGCGGCCGACACGGCCTTGGCATGAGCGACCAGATCGAAAATCGGATCATCGAAGCCAAGAGTCGCGGAATCTACGAAGCCCCAGGTCTCGCACTTCTGCACATCGCATACGAGCGTCTTGTCACGGCGATCCACAACGAAGGATCGATCGACAACTACCGCAACATGGGTCGGCGTCTCGGTCGCCTTCTCTACGAGGGTCGCTGGTTCGACCCCCAGTCGCTCATGTTGCGTGAACCCCTCATGCGCTGGATCGGCACCGCCATCACCGGCCAAGTCACCATCTCGCTCCGTCGCGGAGACGACTACACCATCGTCGACACCACAGGCCCGCACCTCACATATGCACCAGAACGACTCAGCATGGAACGCGTGAAAGACGCCGCTTTCGGACCGATGGACCGAATCGGCCAACTAACGATGCGCAATCTGGACATCGACGACAGTCGCGCAAAGCTCGACGTTTATCGCGCCGCCGGAACGCTCGGCAAGGGCTCCATCTTGTCCATCGAGGACAAGAGCTGACACATCCTCGCAAGTAGTGCGGCTCGCGAAGCGAGCGTCGACACAGTGATGGACTCATGGGTGGTGTGAGCACCTTCGCCCACGGCCCCGAGACCATCGAGTGTGTGTACGCCCGCTTGCGCGGTGAAGTTGCCGTCAGACCCTCCACCGACAGCGACTCCGTCAATGCGCACACCGAGGTCACTCGCCACCGACGTGAGAAGAGAGAACAGTTGCCGCGACGCAGATTCGTGCATCGGCGGACGATTGATCCCACCACGCACTTCGACCGTTGCCCCCGGAAGCGACGTCGACAACGAAGCCATCGCTGATTCGACACGCTCTTTTTCTCCTGGCTCCACGACGCGAACATCGACCGTGCACACCGCCTCATCGGGTACGACATTGTCCGCCGTACCGGCACGCGCCATGGTTGGGGTCACCGTTGTTCCCTTCGACACATCGGCAATACCTGCGATGTGCGGCAACATAGCGGCGAGCGCCACCAACGCATTCACACCCTTTTCGGGCTCGAGACCCGCATGCGATGCTCGTCCCTTCACCACCACTTCGAATGTTCCCGTTCCCTTACGAGCGATCTTTGCCGCGCCGCCGTCGGCACTCGGCTCAAGGACGAGAACAGAGCCCGCTTCGCGTGCTCGTTCGATGATCAGTTCGCGAGATGCATGTGAACCAATCTCTTCATCCGCCGTGATGAGAATTTCGATGTGTGAACGGTCGGGCAGTTTCGAGACCGCATGCAACGCCTGAACGATGCCAGCCTTCATGTCGAAGATTCCCGGACCCGACGCGATGTCTCCGGACACCGTGAACGGCCGAGCATCGGTAGAGCCGACAGGATGCACCGTGTCGTGGTGACCGACAATGAGCACTCGTGGCTCTCCACCGCCAGTCCAATGAACATGTGGCCCCGCAATCGACGACACGATGCGTGGGGCCGAGCCGAGAAGCCGATTCATCAATCTCGACAACGTCTCGGCCGATTTTTCGAGACGTTCGATGTCGCGCGACGGAGACTCACACATGACGAGCATCTCGATGTCAGCGAGCATGTCTGCCGCCGAGAAGTCTGCTGCCATGATGTTTTCGGTCATAGATGACCTGAAGCAACCGCAGCACGGGCGAGAAGAGAAGCGAGTTCGTCCACGCCTTGCGATACCGCGGTCGATGAAGCGCGCACTCTCTCTGCCAGATCTGTGGCTCCGACATGTTCGAGCATCTCCGGTAGTCGATTGCGAACCCTCGACACGGTCCAGTCGAGCGGATCGCCCTCGGCGACATTGTCGAAACGCACGACGATGTTTCGCCCTTCGGCGGCACGGATGTAGTGATAGTGCGGCTCGTTGTCGAAGCAATCGAATCGCAGGTACTCGACTCGATCGTCACTGCCCAGCACATGCAAGCTGGCACCTCCATCGAGGATGTTGTGACTGTGGTCGATGCCGTCCGACCGGCCCTGGACCTCTTCGTTCTTGATGATCGCGTCACGCGTGAGATTCCGCGCCTCGACCACGAACGTCACGGGACCCGCACCGACCTCGACAGAGTTCGACCAGACGATGGCAATCGGCATGACCGTGTATTCGCGACCGAGCATGTACGCCTCGACCCCACTCGGCTGGCGGCCGTCACTAGCGCTTGTTCCCTGATTCGACATGCCTTGAGAGTAGTCGCAGGTGTTGCCCACCCGTCGGGGTACTACTACGGTTACACCAGACAGATCAGGTCGTTCGCACCGAATCGTGGGGTACGGGCGGCGACTTGCGAGGGGGAATCATGAGCGACGAACGTCTCATTGTCATCTCAGCCGACGGTCACGCGGGCGGGGACATTCTTGACTACCGGCCGTACTTGGCGAGCAAGTGGCACGACGACTTCGACGCATGGGCGAAGGATTTCGTGAATCCGCACGAAGACCTTCACGGTGACCTTGGTAAACGTAACTGGGACTCAGACCGGCGCATGCGCGACCTCGAAGCGGACGGCCAAGCAGCCGAAGTCATCTTTCCGAACACTGTGCCACCGTTCTATCCGAATTCGACACTCACTGCACAGCCCCCGACGATGACGCGCGAGGACCAAGAGCGTCGTTGGGCCGGCCTGCAAGCACACAACCGTTGGCTCAAAGATTTCTGTAATGCGTATCCGGGTCGTCGCGTCGGTATTGCCCAGGTCAACTTGCACAACATCGAAGAGTCAGTGAAAGAAATCCGCTGGGCCAAAGAGAACGGACTCACCGGTGGAATTGTTCTGCCAGGAACTCCCCCGGGCGGAGATCTACCGCAACTGCACGAGCAGTACTACGAGCCGTTGTGGCAGGTGTGTGAAGAGTTGTCGATGCCGGTGAACCATCACACCGGGTCAGCAGCACCACCGATGGGTCCAGAGCCAGTCGACGCCATCATGTTCTTGCTCGAAGTGTCGTGGTATGCGCACCGCGCGTTCTATCAATTGATTCTCGCTGGCGCCCTTGAACGTCATCCGAACCTGCAATTGGTGTTCACTGAACAAGGAACCGGTTGGGTGCCACAAGAGCTGATGCGCCTCGACTACATGTTCGATCGCATGAGCCAGCCGAACGGTTCGCAGGAGTCTCGCTGGGGTGAAGAAGTCATGGGCGACCTGACCTTGAAGCCGAGCGAGTACTGGCAGCGGCAGTGTCACATTGGAGCAAGCTTCATTCGACCGATGGAGGTCGGCTTGCGCCACATGGTCGGTGTCGATCGCATCATGTGGGGAAGTGACTATCCGCACAAGGAAGCGAGCACTCCTTACTCTCGCGAAGCAATCTCACTCAGTTTCGCCGGAGTGCCACTTGAAGAAACCAAGATGATGCTGTCGGGAAATGCCGCACGTTTGTACGGCTTCGACCTCGACTTCTTGCGTCCGATAGCCGATCGCATCGGACCGAGCGCAACTGAGGTCTTCGCCGGACTTCCGCCACGTGTGGCTCCGAAAGACGCCGACAAGTGCCCCGCATTCATCGGCTACGAGTTCGCTGCCTGACCGAGCGCACCGCGACCGACGCTCATATTCGACACCAATTTCACAACCAGCAAACGCACAACTAGAAGGACAACGACATGGCAAAGACGACGCTCACAACGGCAGATTTTGCAGAGAACGATCCGTACCTCATCATCGCGGCGGACAGTCATGCAGGTCTGCCGACTGCGCAGTACCGGCCGTATCTCGAGCAGAAGTACATTCCGCAATTCGAGGAGTTTCTCACGCAACAGAAAGAACTCATCGAAGCATCAACTCGCCTCGGCGTGCGCGACGAAAAGTTCGCGAAGAATTGGTACGAAGAACACGACGACGAGTTAGCTGGCGGATGGGACGCGATTCGCCGTGACCAAACTCTCGACGCTGACGGTGTCGCCGGCGAAGTGGTGTACCCGGATGCAGACGCTGTCGAATCACGAACAGCAGTTCCGTTCGGTGCCGGACTCGGACTCTCCGGCGACCTCGACCCAGAGCTCGGACTAGCCGGTGCGAAAGCTCACAACCGTTGGCTTGCCGACTTGTGCTCGGTCAGTCCCGAGCGTCGTTGTGGTGCAGCACTCGTCCCGATCACCGGAAAAGTGGAAGATGCACTTGCCGAGATCACGTGGGCAAAGGAGCACGGCCTCGGTGCCATCATGATTCCGGCTCGTTGGTGCAACCAGACTCCGTATCACGATCGCCGTTACGACCCGATCTGGGCGATGTGCCAGGAATACGACATGCCGATCGTGACTCACTCTGGTTCTGCCCCGCGCGAAGAATACGGCGATCATCTCGGCATCTACGTGAGTGAAGTCACGTGGTGGCCCGCACGTCCGATGTGGTTCATGTTGTGGTCAGGCGTTTTCGAGCGTTACCCGCGACTCAAGTTCTGTGCCACCGAGGGTGGATGCTGGTGGTTGCCACAGTTGTTGTGGTTCTGGGACCGTCTCTGGATGGGTCAGAAGGGTTCAGAGAAACTCGGGTCAGGGGCATTCAAGGGCAAAGTCGAGATGTTGCCAAGTGAGTACATCGACCGCAACTGCTTCACCGGTCTTGCCAATGTGAAGCGTCGTGAACTTGGTCAGCGATATGAAATCGGAATTCAGAACATGCTGTGGGGCACCGACTTCCCGCACCCAGAGGGAACTTGGCCCCGCACTCACGAGTGGCTGAAGAAGACTTTCTTCGACATCCCGATCGACGAAACTCGCGTGATGCTCGGTTTGTCAGCAGGTGACGCATTCGGATTCGACATGGTCGAGTTGCGGAAGATTTCAGAGAAGGTCGGCCCGACTCCGGAAGATCTCGGACAGCTCGGTGACGGAAAGACCGCCCAAGCACTGATTGACAAGTGGGAGTCCGTGAAGAAAGTCGGTCGTCATTGGCTGACCGGCCACGATTTCTCCGTCATCGGAGACATCTGACCCGATCCACGACGTGCCCGGAGTGGGAATCGAACCCACAAGGTGTTGCCACCCGGGGGGTTTAAGCCCCCTGCGTCTGCCAGTTCCGCCATCCGGGCCAAGAACACTGATCAGGCTACGCGTGGTACGCCGATGTCGGCGCTGCGGTCGTTGACGTGCGTCGTTGCCGTGAGTTGCACCGTGAAGTGAAGCATTGACCGCCAGAGAAGTGTTCGCACTCGATCGGCCTCAGGTGGCGTGAGGTTGTTCAGCACCACCACACCTTCGATCATGTCGCTCACGGCCGCAGTGAAGGGGCGGTCGGTGAGACGAACAGCAACTACCCCACCGACACCACCTGGCGCTCGCCTGACGGTGCGGTCGACCCCGATGACTCGAGGAGGACAGCGAAACCCCGGCACTACGAGCCCGGCAGCATGCACCGCGTCAGAGAGGACGCGTGCCGCCGAGGCGAAGTGGGTGGTAGTGGGCGTTGTCATGACCGGTCATCTTCTCAAAAGGGTGTGACACGGTCGGTCTAGCGTGCGAACGTGAGTTCATCTGACGCCATCACGAACGTCTCCGACTTGAACCCCATACAACGAAGCGTGTTCGACGCATTACGCGTCCCCGAAGGTTGGACCCCACTTCCCGACACGTTGGTCGAACAACTCGAGGCAGAGCTCACCTCCGGACTTGCAGCACTCGACACTGTGTTCACACGCGACGAACCGTTACGCGTGACAAAACGAGCGATGGCCACCATCCACGGGTGCGAAACACACCATGTCGAGGAAAAGAAGTCAGCCTTTGCGTGGAGTCTGCCCACCGTTCGTGGAACCGTGGCACACAAAGCAATCGAGTTGTTGCTCAACTGGCGTGGCGATCCTGTGCCGGCACTTCTTGCTGACGCAGCCATCGAGAGCCTCATCAACAACCCTCGTGAGAGCGCCGGAATCTTCCTTGCCCAGCTGTCCGACAGTGACCTTGCTGAACTTCGCGGAATGATCGTCGATACCGTCACCAACTATCTCGAGAGCTTCCCACCCCTGAAACCACAGTGGCGTCCGGTGGTCGAACATTCAGCCCGCTACACCATGTTCGATGAATCGATTGTCTTTTCATCTCGTGCCGACCTCGTCATCGGCACTGCAGGTCGCAAGGTGCTCATTGACTTGAAGACCGGCCAACTCACCCCCACCCATCGCGACGACCTGCGCTTTTACGCACTCGTCGAGACTTTGCGATCGCGTCAACCTCCACGCTCGCTCGCCAGTTTTTCTCTCGATGCTGCACGTCTCGATGTCGAAGAAGTGAGTGAAGGACTACTACGGGCCGCAGTGCGACGAACCATCGATGGTGTCACGCTCATGGCAGATCTCGTCACAGAGCGACGTGAGCCCACTCGACGTGCAGGTTTCCAATGTCGCTGGTGCCCTCTCAACGACTCGTGCGAAGAAGGAGTGAGCTTTCTCACTCGAGCAAGTGGAGACGACGACTAAGTCAGTTCGCCACCACGAACGCGTGGCGACATGAACGCCACTGGCACCCCAAGGCCGGTCTCCGCGCGAACCGACGAGATGAATCGCCCCGTCTGCACGGCTGGCTTCGGCACCGACATCACATCAGGCCCCATCGAAGCAGCAAAGTCCAAGATGTCGTCGACGACGACCACGAATCCCCACAATCGCGCACCAGCGTGAGAGATGTGCGGGCCAGACACAACTTCAATGACCGTGTTGTCGACCACATGAAAGCCTTGCGACACGCCACGACCTGCATCGCGCACCCTGCGAAGTGGCGCATCAAGCGTCGCCTCAACCGCCTCGCTCGTGCGGGCAAGATCGTCAGTGTTCAGCACAACTTGATCGATGGCGACAAAACGGTCGTCACCGAAGCTGCTCGGCGCAGAGACAAAATTCGTGTCAACACCATCGACGGA
>Ga0129333_10007757_pt1 | contig 10123 bp, 8 predicted proteins | sample CPB6_08_DNA_FD_94474 | JGI IMG/M metagenome (GOLD analysis project Ga0129333, IMG submission 94474) | Freshwater to marine salinity gradient microbial communities from Chesapeake Bay, USA - CPBay_Sum_0.6_0.8_DNA | ecosystem: Environmental > Aquatic > Marine > Coastal | place: USA: Chesapeake Bay...
AATGTAGAAGTTACTATTGCCTGTGCAGTACAAGCTCTAAACATTTACTACATTCCTGAATTCTTAAAGTGGAAGTTGGAGCAAAACTTTAAGAAAGTCAACATGTGGCCATTTGGTGCCGGCGGCGTAAACTATCACTTTGTTTATCATCCACCGCATTTAAATGTTAAAGTATTGCCAAATTGGTTTAAAGATGAAATTGAAGCCAAGTACGAAGAATTTATTCCATGGTGGGAAGAGAATTGGGAACTGGGTGTGCCCACATGGCATAAAGGCAAGGTCACCAAAGAAGATTGGCAAAAGGCTAGCTATGGCGTCAGCAGACTTAGAGGTATGGTGCGCTTTGCTAAAAGCGAAGACTGGAGCCGCAGACTGCCCGAAATGAAAGAATACCTAGAGTTATTGGATCGTCAACGCGGCACCAACTTCTACCGTACTTTCCCGGAGATGAAAGACATATTCAAGGATTGCTGATGGCAAAGTTAATTACTTTTGGTGATAGCTGGACCGCAGGTGATTGCACAGATTTGATTACAGAAAATATCATACCAGAAGACGACCAGGTTACTTTATTTAATAATGGCGTAACTAAAGTTTATAAGAATCCGTGGCCTGTGCTATTGGGGGAAAAATTAAAACGCCGTACAAAGAATTTAGCCATACCAGGTAATTGCAACAAAGCAATAACAACTCAGATATATGATTATCATGTGTTTGAAGGATTTAAACAAGATGACATTGTAATTGTAATACTGTCAACATGGCATCGAGAATATGCCTGGCATGAAATATCATCGATGAATAACAATAAATTGTTTTTTAAAAACAGCAGTGCCAGATATATTTCAGTGTTTCATGAAATTCGAGGCAAGAACCTGGATTCATTGGTTGTTAGAAGAGCAGCCTATAATGCATTTTTTGATTTCTTCACTATAAAAAATTTTTTTGAAAGCCGGAATATTAGATATTATATTGGTTGGGCATTTACCAATGTATCTGATTTTTCAATATATTTGAATCCTTCTTATGTTGAAGAAATTGTATCATCTAAAACGCTGGTTGATCCTTTTTTAAAATATTATAAATTTGTAACTGTTGGAAAACTACTGCATCCTAAATTAGAAGATCATGTTAACTATGCAGCTTATTTGTACTCTGTAATTGAGAAAGACCATGCAGTATGACAGTTGATTTCAGCGATAAAATATTAGTAGCAGTAGGCGATAGTTTTGTCTACGGTCACTTAGGCGACGATTTGGAAACAGAATCTTGCCACAATAGAAGCTGGGTAAAGAAATTAGAACGACTGGGCAATTTTAAATCCAGTATTAATTTAGGTGTACCGGGAGGATCAAATCAACGATCCTATAGGGTACTCATGGATTTTTTAAATGATTATGGTGCCAGCGAAGATTACTATGTAATTTTTGGCATCACTGACATATCAAGATTTGAATTGCCTGTAAGTCGTGATCACGGCTTATTTCCTTTACCCGCACTCTGTCCTTACGAAAGAGAAAATGATTATCAAAACAATACCATTGGACTTTGGACCTTAGACGCTGGCCCCGATTCTTTTGGTACTAAAGTTAGGCAAGATCTACATCAGTATCTATCGTTGCATTATGGTTATTTTTATCATGAAAAATATGAAAACAATTTGTTAAAACATTATTTGCTGTCTATTCATTTAATGTTAGAGCATTTTAACATACAGCATTCATTTGTTGAATTCGTTGGTAATAATCTAAATTGTTTTGATGCGGGAAAAAAATTCAATATTAATTTACCTACAATTAACTTTTATCAAAAAAATACCAGGTACAGAACTGTTTTTAAGGAATTCATGATTTCACACAATTACGCAGCTTACCCTTGCAGTCATTATGACGATGTTGGCAATGAATTTATTGCAGAATACTTTTTATGGCAAATAAGTACTATAGCGGAGAAAAATCGTGGACTATAAAGACTTAGAATATGTACCCGGAGACATTAAAAACAAAGAGTATATACCAGTGGATAGCAGTGAACATGCTAGCTGGATGAGCACTTGGAGTGATTCTAGTTATGCTGTAGATAACTTTTTTACAGACGACGAACTGGATTGGCTAGAAGATCTAATGCACCGTCAACATAAAACACGCAGAGTTAAACGCAACGGTACACTGCATTTTAATGTAGACAATCAGCTGATACAAGACAAGTTCTATGACAAGCTAAAAACAGCGATCCCAGAATTAACCAATGACACGCTGTGGGAAGGTAATTTCTTAATTACCAGCACTCCATATAATCTGCACATAGACACTGGAAATCCTAACACACTTAAAGACAGCAACAGTATTCCCGGCAAACAATTTATTATACCTCTTTGGGTCTGCGACAAAAACAAAGACGAAACGCACATACCGCAAGCAGGCACAGCCATATTTAAAAATCGCTTTTTAATGTACGGCACAAATTTTGCTAAGGGCGATCCTAAATATGATACCAATGTGTTCTATACTGTTAGGAACTATGAACAACTAGAGTGTTATCATAGAGACGGTACACCATGGTCAGTGGACTGGAATCGTCAAACAGTTAGCAATGAAGACTACGAAAAATACTTTACACATTTTAACCGTCGTTGGTTAGAAGGTTTTGAACTAGAAGCTGTGCATAATTGGCAACGGGGTCGACTAATTGTATTTGATCGCTGCCAAGCACACAGCGGTGTTAACTTTGTTAAAAACGGTGTAACAATGAAATGCGGACTCAGCATGATGACCACTGTGCGTAAAAATTAATTTTATATTATAACATGATCAAACTAAAAGATGTTAAAATGGTACATGTGGAAGCCAGCAGTAGATGTAATAGTCACTGCCCCATGTGCAGCAGATATTCTGCCCATGGTTTTCTTCAGCCAAATCTCAAAGAAGAGGATCTAACGCCTGAACTTTTTTATAAGTTATTCACACCTGAATTTACTCGTCAGATAGATCATGTCTATTTCAGTGGCGTCTATGGAGATCCTTGTTTAAATAAAGACTTGCCTGAATTTGTAAATTATCTATTAGATCATGGCTGCACTAACATAAACATAGATACTAATGGTGGGTATCGTGGCGAAGATTGGTGGGCAAGTTTAGCTAAACCCGGTGTACAAATTAACTTTGCTGTGGATGGCGCCAGCGTAGAAACCCTAGAAAAATATAGAATCAATGTTAACTACGACAAAGTTTTAGCTAACATGAAAAAATTCATTGCAGCAGGTGGCCGTGCTCAGTGGAACTTTATTGTGTTCAAACACAATGAACATGAAGTTGAATTGGCCAGAGAGATAGCTCGAGAAATTGGTGCAGATTTTAGAATCAAAGTCACACAAAAATTCAGACAGAAAAAAGACTTTAAAGTTTTAGTCAAAGGACAATACCAGTTTTCATTAGAGCCCCCTGTGCAGGAAAAGTATAGGCATCCAAACATTGGTGTAAATGAACACACTCCTCATCCTGTTTATACCTTTGACCTCAATAATTTTGGATATCTTAATAACAATAAAGTTAGATGTAAAACAGTGGAACGCAAGGATATATTTTTATCAGCAGGCGGCCTGCTCATGCCCTGCTGTTATATCGGCACTTACACACATGACAGCCCAGGTAGTTATCAATTTAATCTACACTATAAACTAGATGATTTTGATTTAAAAACTAAATCGGTCGAAGAAGTTATTACTAAGTTCAGTGACATATCAGCTAAATGGAATGATACTATAAAAAATGGTAATCTAATCACCTGTTTATGGACCTGCGGTCAACAAGAAAATACAACTCTATACCATTCTGAATCATTGAATAAACAAAATATATTGGGCAGATAAATGCAGGATCCTTTATATTTTGTCGTGGGACAACCTGGCACTTGTATTCATTACCTTGGCTGCTTGTTAAAAATCCTGTTTCGTCCAGAGTCATTTAATGATCTGGAAAAAACAAACGAATTTGGAAAGTATGACGGCATTTTTGGTGCTCATTTAATGACCGAAGTGTTGGCAGAAACAGGGGAAAGCTCGAAAAATATTCAAGCTACTATAGAAAAAATTTTACAACGAACTCATGACTATACTGCGGAACAAAGAATTCTGCCAACACATCTAGCAGAAAAACACGCACTAGAACAAATACTGGAAAAGATACCTACAGCGCAGATAATTTTTGTTACTTTTTCCGACAATGATCTTCGTCAGGTTTTAATTAATTTATTGGTAAAATTTTACATCAACGGTCTACTAGAACCAAAATTTTACTCAGCATTTAGTTCATTGGGCTTAACAGTTACGCATAAAAATAAAAGATTATCAATAATTAACAGAGAAAAATTTATCAGTATCAATAGAGAAAATCATCCCTTTCTATTAGAAATTTATGACTTTATAAATTATCGACACTCGTATAGATTTAAACTGGCCAAAAAGATTCCTTTTCAACACAATAGACTGCACGAATTTAAATTCGGAGAACTAGCATTGGATTCAACTGTTGAAAGACTAGCAGAAATTACCCAACAGCCCTTGTGTGACGAAGTTAAAAAATTCAGTGATTATTTTAAAACTAATCAGCCTGATTTTGCAACTATTCAGAGTTTGATTGAAAAAGTCAAAACATCAACTTGGGCTGATATTGTCTACACTCATGCTGTACCAAACTTCGGCCAAGCGAAAACCGAGGCTCAGCGTCATAATCTTTGGCAAGAGTGTTTAAAGATTTACACTAATAAGTAAAATTATAATGAGTGACATCAACAGCAAAACATTTTGTATAATGCCCTTTATACATCAGAACATCAAGCATGAAGGTAAAGTAGGTGCATGCTGGCGTTATCCAGACCGCATTGGTGATTATCGCAGTCAAAGTTTGGAAGAAATTTGGAACAGTGAACAGACTCGTGAACTGCGTCGTGCAGTATTAAACGGTGAGCGTCCACAAGGTTGTCGTAGCTGTTGGGATTTTGAGGACAGCGGCGTTGCCAGCACAAGGCAAACCTGTAACGAAACTTACAGTGGTAAGCAGTATAACATGAACTTTGAGGAAATAGTCAGCGAAATGAACGCTGAAGATTACTCAATGCCTTATCATCCTCGCAGTATTGAAATTCGTTTTGACAATACCTGTAACCTACGCTGTCGTCATTGCAGTCCTACTTACAGCAGTCAGTGGGAAAATCTAGCTTTTAAGCATCCTGAAGTAAAAGAGTTCTTTGTTAAGTGGGGTGCCGGCCGTTTAGAAAAGAAACATATCAGCTTGCCCGAACGCAGTTTTGAACAATTTAAAAATGCCATTCCTTACCTGCGTGAAGTACTAATTGCTGGTGGAGAACCTTTACAGCAAAAGCGTCATTGGGAAATGATTGAAGCTATGCGGGATCACGCACACAATATTACACTGAGTTATAATAGTAATCTAGTGGCACTTGGCATTGGTTTTTATAATGTATTGGATCATTGGCCTAAATTTAAAAAGATTATTCTGCGTGTTAGTATAGACGGTGATGATTCAACATTCAGCTATTTTAGAACCAATGGTGACATCAACAAAGTAATTGAAAATGTACAAAAGCTACATGCCTTGCCTAACATTGAAATGAGCTTGACTACTACTGTTAGCATTTATAACATTACCAGACTGGTAGATATAGTTAAATTTGTCAATGCCGCCGGTGGATTGTTTCATACCAGTATTGTGCAGTACCCCCGGGCTATTAATCCTAAAGTATTGCCGCAACATATCAAACAACGAATTACCGACGAGTGGACTGCATTTAAAGATACACTAGATGACGCTGCGTTGTGGACACACAGTCAATGGAACAATGAAAAAATTATAGCTACACAAAAGCGTAGAATTATACGCTATGGTGACTATGCTGTGGATTACATGAACGCCGAAGACTACACTAGCGATCTCGATTCGACTAGAGAATACATTGAATTCATGGACCGCTACAATAACACTAGCTTTGGGGAAGTTTACCCTGAGCTTGCAGAAATTCTTTAACTTTTGCCATAACCACTGGTATTGATGTTTCGGCATTATTGCCACGAATTGAGTCCATCTTACTGAGATAGTCTAATAACAATATTGCATTGTCTGTGTTGCCTTTGCTGCGATTTATAGTATTGATTAATTTAGAAATACTAGCTTTAAGACATTCCATCATTTTAGGATATTGTGGATTGTCACGCAAAAAGTTTCTTTCGTAGCTGTTGCACCAATCTAATATTTCCTTGTAGTAACTAGCAGGTAATATATTCATATCAATGTATTTGGGATCAAATGCTACTTGTAACTTAAAGAATCCGTCATATTCTCTTCCCTGTGCAACATCGCGTTCAACAACAATTTTGTTACCGCTGCGGCGATATTCATCCCACCACCATGTCATAAGTTTTGGTACTTCAAACACACTGAGTACACTCAGCGTAGTTGACATTATAATCTGTAGATTGTTATTCTTTACACCCTGCTCAAGCCAGAACTTTATACTGCGGCTTACACTTTGACGACCTTCTTCGTCAATCCATGTACTGCCATAACGAATATAGTCATTGGCTGTGCCATAAGCATCAATGCTGAGATTTAATTGTATGTCTTTGAATTTGGCTAAGTTTTCCAACAGTTTAGGACTGGGTATATAGCTACAGTTTGTGTAGATTTCTAAACTAATGTTTTCTGGCCTGCCTTTTTCGCAGATCAAATCAATAAACTTGATAAACTCAGGATTAATCATTGGCTCACCGCCGGTGAACTTAATTAATTTTAGAGTTTGTAGTGTTTCTTCTTTAGGTTCAAATTTAAGATTATCTAATTTAGGAAAGATCAATCTCTGTAATGATTTGTCTGCGATGTTGTTTAACTTTACTTCGTCGTCGTGCCAAGTGGTACTTAGTGTACTGTTACAGCTCAAGCATGCTAGGTTACAGTAGTTACCAAATCCAACCTCTAGAAATTCTATTTTAGGTTCTTCGAAGTCTGGCTTCTTATGCAAGTATCCATCATTGTAAAGTATACTAGAACCTAATCGCATGCTAGTGGCAATTTCGCCCGGAACCTGCTCTTCAGTGTAACACTTATGACAGCCGGATATTGGTTTATTGTCTACAGTTAATTGTCTTGCTCTGTCCCAATAATTACTGAAGAAACTCTGCTCCATGGTACTCTTTTTAATAAGATGACCAGTGGCTCGCTCTGTGTACAATTCGGCGATGTTATCCGGAGCATAGTTGTTGTCGATGGCATGCTGATAATCGTTGCCTTCTTTAACAGTATCATAACGACAGCATAATTTGGCTTGTCCGCTGGGTTTGTACTGTATGTGCATCCATGGAAGAATACAGAACGAAGGATTTCTTTTTGCATAGATTTTGCCAGCAAAGTCTTCATGGACAACATTGTTTTCATCGGCCAGTGATATCACTGTTTGATACTTTTTAATGCTTCTCATCCAGCAAACATGCAGAACATTGTTTAATGCTTCTTGATAAACATCTGTTGGATAGTCATTGGGGTTGAAGTCAAATTTTAAAAACTGCCTAGCTGACAAATCTTTAATGCTAAGGTCATCTAACAGTCTGAGATGATCTAGGAATGCAGCGTTATCATTTATAGCATCAACGCAAATATAAGTGAATTTGCAGTGTTTGAAGATATTCCAATATGCAGTAAAATCCTCAAAGTGATGCCGTTTCATTTTTCCTATATATTGATTTCTTATAAAGTAGGGTATTTTAACATTAAACTCAGATTCGATCTGTGACATAATAGTATTGATAGATAGAAACTTGTTATCATCTTCTTCATCTTCAACAGTGCCGTCCCAATCGAGAAACTTTTTAAAAATTTCTAATCGAACAGGATCTTTGTCATAGACTACAAATTCATAGTCCTTGCCAAACTTAACTGGATCAAAACCATCTATTGTTTCTCTATGTCCAAATGATCTTATAAACAAAGGAAAAACACTGTCAGCTGGAGCAATAAATCTCTTAAAGGTATTGTTCACAATACCTTTGCCTGTGCTGATTATCTCTGCTGTAAGTAGTTTATATGTTTTCATTGATTAGGTGGTAGCTTTAAAAATTCTTGTGCTGCTGTTAATGACTGCCAAAGTTGCAGGTCTGTTCCTGGATCCTTGTAGTCTACAATGCCATTGATGCCTCGTCGGGTAATTGCATGCAAACAATTAATAATATCGTTTCTTAAATTTTGATATCCGTAGCCTAGAATGTTGTTACGCCATCCTGCAATATCACTGAGGCAGATATAGATATTTTTAGTGTTGATTAACTTAATTACACTATAAGGATCTACTAGCATGTCTGCTTCCATGTAAAAATGATTAAATGTTTTAAACAGTTTCCAGGATTCCTCTAAGTGCTGCTCGCTGTCAAAGAAAGTCAACATGTGATCATAAGCTTCATTGAGACTTTTCATTGAGTGCATGTGAAATGCATCAGTGGCCTGTGTTTTATTATTTTTTGGATCAACAAATTCTTGCCCAATGGCCAGTAGAGTAGATTCAAATGTTGATCTGCGGCCATCCCAACGCTCAATGATCATTTGTTTTATTTTAACGCATTGACCAATGATGTCAAAGTGTATGATATTAAAGTTTCGTTGAGGAGTGTCTTTGTGTGTGCTAACTACAAAGTCTTTGAAGCCACTGCAAGGCAGCAACAAGCTGTCAATGTTGCCCCATTCTATGGCACCGTGTAGGTCTGATCTTGGGAAATAATCTTCGGTGTTTTTAATAAAGCACTGCCAAGTAGTGTCTCTAATTCGTCTAGGATATTTGCTGATAATTAAAGTTTCGAGAACTTTTTTATATTGATCATTGAGCTTGGGCATGGTGTGTATGCTTTGCCAAAACTTAGTGTACATATCAGGATTATTTTCAGGATACAAATAAGTCTGCTGCTGTCTAACATTTGTGGACATGTTATCTACACTCCAACCTTGACGCAGTGCAGCGTCGATGATGTTCCAACCCTTGCGGACTCGGTGAACTTCAACTTCTTCTACACCTGCAGTTAATTCCACGGGAGTATAGTTATCGTGTATGCACTCTTTGGAAGGCACTGCCTGTCGTACAACAACATCAGTGGCTTCTTGACCCCATTTAGGTTTACCTAATTTGACCCATTGTTTGACATTAATAAATGCGGTAATGGGAAACAACCAGAAACTGTTTTTCCATTCGGCTGCGTTAGCGTCGTTGTAGAGTAGCCTATTTTGTTCTTGATCCATGATGTGACCACTGACCAGCCAATTGCCCTGTGTACGCTGATCTAATGCGTTGATGGCATCAATACACTCGTGGTGGTATCGATGTATGTCAAAAATATTGCCTTCCCATGATAAAATTAAAAAATCAAAATTTTTCTCTGCAGCCTTTTCTAAACAGTCATCTTCTGTAGCAGCAATCACTGAGTCGATGGGATTATGATTTAAAAAATCTATATATAAGTTTCTTTGATAAAATACTCGCAGACTTTGTCTAACTTCTTCGTCGATGCCTAAATTACCCTTATCACTGACAAGAGCGTGTACAAATGTTTTATGCATAAACCTTTTTCCAATTGTTGTAGTTGTTTAATATTCTAGCGTGCCATCCTGGACCCATGTGGCCATGAATAATAACATGATATCGATCTTCGTTGCTGTGATTGAATACACTGTGAACATTGTATAAATTTAGCTTTATAGCCCGGCCCTGAACCCATGGCAAATACCCATGACCGTCCATGTAAAACTCTGCACCTTCAGGATTGTTCAATGCTAAATTAATGGGACCGATATGATTTTCTTCTTGCACAATGCTGTCTCTGTGAGGAACAATGTAACCTCCGGGCGCCAGTTTCATTATGCGAATTCTAAAATATTTGCTATAGTCAAATTTGTTTTTAAAGAACTCTGTGATAGTTGGACACCAGTCGCCTACATCAGTCCAACGCCATGGAGCGTCTGCGTCCTTGAAACCATAGGTATGACTGCTTTCTGTGTGTACACTGCTGAGACCGTGTACGCACAAACTGCTCCAGCCTTGATGATTTTCGTGATTACGGTGTGGAACATAATGC
>Ga0129333_10007758_pt1 | contig 10122 bp, 15 predicted proteins | sample CPB6_08_DNA_FD_94474 | JGI IMG/M metagenome (GOLD analysis project Ga0129333, IMG submission 94474) | Freshwater to marine salinity gradient microbial communities from Chesapeake Bay, USA - CPBay_Sum_0.6_0.8_DNA | ecosystem: Environmental > Aquatic > Marine > Coastal | place: USA: Chesapeake...
CTGCGGGGGGTGGTCGATCTTCACAAGGTCTACAGGCTGATTGCGGACAAGTTCCCCTTGGCAGATACGCGCACCGTTGGGAATGCTGACCAAGCACGAACTCTGCGTGGACACCATGACCTTCAGTTCATCGGTGTAGTCAGAGTCAATCACGCCCTCCGCATTGGACAACACGAATCCTTCCTTTAGTGCCATGCCGCTCCGCGCATGGAGTCGCACAGAGTAGCCTTCGGGAATGTCCAAGATCAGCCCTGTGGGGATCAGGAATCGCCAACCAGGTGGAATGTCAAGCACACCTTCGTTGGGATAAATCTCCATCTTTACATTCTGCGGACCGTAGGCGGTCACGGGCTTGTACGCACCCCAATCAGGATCAGAATTCTCGGGATCGTGGTGGAAACGGGCACAGATGTCAAAACACGCAGAGCCGTCTGTTGCGAACTGCGGTGGTGCAGAATCCGTGTCGGGTATGCAATAGAATCCAAGCGTGGGCTTGTCCATGATGAAGTCTCCTTTAGGGAGGATTATAGCACAGGAAGCAGGGGAGTCAATCCCACTGCTTCAGAATCTTGCTCGTATTCACTTTTTGAATCTTGACACCGTAGCGGCGGTCGTGCTTCAGCACAGACTTGAACTTGTTTTCGTAAATTGCAACTCCGTGGGGCTTTGGTTTTACTGTCCACTCATCATTTCTAACCAACAGTTTTCCCTCGGCTTGCTTGGGTTTCACGGTGAACGCGGTTTCTTTAACCTTTATTCTCATCGGGTGTTCTTGGGAGCCACTACGAACTGCCCTTGCATGAGTTCATCCGTAGTGACCCCTTTGGTAATGTCCAGTGAGTACTTCCACGAGCCTGAGCGAACATATCCCATAGTAGTGGCATCTGCGGTAATGAGTATGCCACCAGTGAACACAGCACCGGTTTCACCCTTGTTTAGAAATATCCCGCCGCTACCACTGACTCCTGTGGTTGCACCAAACTCGCCCGTAGACCCACCACTGGTAACACCAGAAGTAGTAATCATCAGATAGAGTTTGCTGCTGTCGTTGTTGGGACGCACATGAAATCGGGCAGTGTATCCCGTTAGGTCTACCGCGTTGCCGTTCTCATCGTAGTACTCCGCGTGAAAATTCAGCGTGGAGTGCTGCTGTGCGTTGATGTCGTAATACGCTGATGCCATTACTGCCCCTTTGCTGCGGCATTCTTGAGCCTGTTGGCTCGCTTGATCATCACTGCGTGTTTGACGGCACGGCGAGTCCTAGCACTCTTGAAACCGCCGGTTCCCTTTCCACTTGGTGTGTTCTTGCCCATTACTTTCTCCGCTTCTTGAATGTCCGTACTGTATTTATGGCTGGCGCAGGGTTTACCACAGGTACATTCCGTGGCAGTCCGTTCTTTTGCATTCCACGAATCTGCTCTACCTTTTCACTGTAAGCAGCATGATTCTTTTGGTTGCGTTCTATTTCACCTTCGGGCAACCTATTTTCCTTCAGCAGAATTTCGCAAGCCTGTAGACCTGTCATATAGTCATGCACATAGAAAGCAGTGGCAGCCAGTTCATCCAGTGCCATCCACTTGTACACATTTGTGTCTATGAACAGAATATCCTGCTGTGGATACGGTATTCTGGCGGCTTCCTTGGCGAAAAGATACGCGGCACGGGGGCGACCATTCATACGCAGGAATCGGGCAATAGCGTGCAGCGGTTCGGCTCGACATGGACGGTAATCGTAAGCGTCAAGCAGTTTCTGCTGAACCACCGTCCAATCAGACTCCTTTGATATTTCACACAGAGCAATTCGGAACAGTGAATAGTAGCATTCCTCTTCCCATCCTCCCATCTCCACACGCTTGTAGTACGCGGCAATAGCCTTGTCCCACTGCTGCGAATCAAAATACGACTGTCCAAGATAGAACTGATACCGCGAGTTGTTTGGTTCCGTCTTCAGTGCTTCTAGCAGCAAATCTGCGTCCTTGGAGTACTTCTCCACAGGAGTGACACTTCCGTTGCGCTCTTGACCTAGTGTGCGTGCTTCAAGGTAATAATTTCCCTCTATTTTTTCCTGCATGAGAGGCTGCTTCTCGCAGTGAGCGTACTCATGGAGGACACCAATGTATTTCCAACCAATTCCAGTCTTGAAGATTTGATTTCGCCACCAAACACAACCCTCTCTTCCGCATTTGATGGCATAAGCATCAGCAGAAAGATTTTTGTTGTGAGGATACTTGAAGTCTCCCATTACCCGATCATCAGCATCAATCATCCAAGCGTAGTCTGCCTTGCCTGTGCATAGGTCAAGGGCTTCGGTGCGATTGTGACCGAAACTAACCCACGGACGCTCGTGAAGTTCTCCAGGAATTCCCTTCTCTGCAAAGTACTGTTTGATGTATTCCTGTGTTCCGTCAGTGGAACCCGTGTCAACAATCACCCAGTAGTCGATGTGTGGGTGAATGGAGTCCAAGCACTCATGCAGAATCTTGGTTTCGTTCTTGACGATCATAGACAGACATACTTTAGCCATGTTCACAGTCTCCTTGTACGGTTATTTATGCTCGGAAAGCCAGTCTTCAAGACGAACTTGTGAAGTCCATGCAAGTTCATTTTTTGCCTTTGATGCGTCCGCAAGACTCAAACGAGCCTCTGCTGAACGCGGAGGAATGTTGACTATTTCCCCGCCCATTAGTGCGGCTATTTCATTGATGGAATAGTTCCTGCCTGTTCCAATATTGTAGACTTGTCCCCAACTGTAGTCTGTGTGCTGCTTCATCGTTGCTGCTCGAATATTTGCCGCAACCACATCCCCGACATATGTGAAATCTCGGCGTTGGGTTCCGTCCCCCACGATGGTCATGGGTTCACCCGCAGCGCGTTGCCGCAAGAAAATGCCAATCACTGGCGCATACTGTCCGCGGAGTGGCTGACGCTCTCCGTACACATTAAAGTATCGGAAGGTCACGGTTTCCATGCCGTATAGCCGAGCATACATCCTGCACATTTCTTCACCTGCAACCTTGCTCACAGAGTACGGATTGAGACAATCCGTTGGCATGGTTTCACTCAAAGGAGGGGTGTTAGACATACCATATGCAGCCGAAGTAGATGAGTAGACCACCCGCTTCACTCCACACGAACGAGCGCACTCCAACACCGTTGCCGTGCCAATCATGTTGTTCTCGAAAGCCTTGAGTGGGTCGCTGATGCTTGGTTGTATGCGGGCTTCAGCAGCAAGATGAAATACTGCATCCTGACCCTCATACAATTTCCTGACCATCACATAGTCGCGCACATCGCACTTGTAGTTTTTTGCCTGTGGGTTCCAATAGAACTGCTCATTGGAGTCTGCGGATTCATTGTCGATTACCGTGACGGTATGTCCGTCAGCAATCAAACGATCCACAAGATTCGATCCAATGAATCCTGCCCCGCCTGTTACTAATGCTCTCATTTAATCTCCAATCCATTCTTCCAAGATATGGGATAATCGGTGCAAATTCCAAGTGCCTTAATAATAAACGACTGCTGTGTAGGAAGTTCCTTGACTACGGTGATTCCTTTTGGGTGAAAGTTGCCAGGAAAACACCAAGGAATACCTCTACTAGTTAGTGTATATCGGTCTGTTTCGTGCCAAAAGCAGTGAAGACCATCATCAAGAAGTTTAACAAAAGCATCAGAATTTTTTGCGTGACACCACAGAGGCAGTTGCCGCAACCAATCAACACCAACCTGATACTGCGGTTCATCGTGACCCAAAAAGTATTTTGAATCAACGACCCATACATCAACCTCTACATGAAATCCAGCATCAGCCGCTTCAAGTACAAACTTTGGACTGTTTTCCCGTTCAGGCTCGCATCCATTCATGTTTCCACGATGCGAAATAACCATCATGTTATTTCTTTCAGGTAGAAATTCAAGTCTTCTGGTGTTCCAATCCCGTGCATTTTATGCACAAAGAAGGGGATGAGTTTCGATCCGTTAGCAATCATCTCGTTGTATACAGGAGCGATGTAGAATTCGTTGTTTACTCTGATGTTATTCTTTATCATCGACTCTGCGGCTTTTACGAAATCTGAACCACGGCGATACCAATAAATGCCACAAGTTGCTATATCTGATATGGGATTTTTTTCAGCCACATCAGTAACGATGCCTCTAGCGTTCGTCTTGATAAAGGACCACTTTGGATGAACTGCGTGGAACGAGAAAATGATTCCATCTACATCTGTGAGAGACTTCATCATGTTGAAATTTTCAGGACTGTATTCCAACACCTGATCGGAGTTTGCAATCAGCAAATCGTCGTCGGTGTTGATGAATTCTTTTGCCAGAAGAGCGGTACAGGCTGCACCTTCAGTAAGACCATCAACTTCGACTATCCTGAAACGACCGTTAGTGATGCGGTTCAGCGTTGTTCGTAGACCATTGTACTTTTCAAGATGTTCTTTCCGAACTAGAAAAATATACTCTGCATCAAAATCCAGATTCTCCACTACGACCTGAATCATTGCTTTTCCATTCACATCAATCAATGGCTTTGGGAATGTGTATCCCTCTTTGGCGAATCTGCTGCCCTCTCCAGCCATAGGAATCAAGATTTTCATTTCACGATCTCCTTGTAGTTTTCAAGAGTCACATCAGACGAATTTGAAACTACCCATAGATTTGGAACACACGATGCTTTGGCAGCATCAATACCTTTGGGAGAATCCTCCACGCACAAACAAGCAATAGGATCAACACCAAGACTCTTTACGGCAAAATCATAGCAATCTGGATGTGGTTTGTTTTTCTTGACATCTGCGTTGCTGACAATCAAATCCATGAATTCAAATTGTCCTGTCCGTCTAAGCATTTCAGCCGCAGTGAGGTATATGGAATTGGTAACGCAGGCAATTTTGACCCCATTACTCTTGAGGTATGAGTGGAGTTCTTGTTTCTCTGGCATAATTTTTGCATTGTCTGCTATGATCTCTAGAGTTTTCATCTGCTTCAAGGCTTCAATACGACAAGCAGTTGGGGCTTCTATGCCAATCATTCGCAATTTAACTGCGGTAGGCAAACCGTTGTACTTTGCGATGTGTTCTTCTCGGGAGATTTCAAAACCAACAATTTCACGCATAGCCTCGTTCAATGCCATGTAGTGCCAATCACAGGCATCGACTAGAACGCCATCAAGATCAAATAAGACACAGTTGTTCACCATTTCATATACCTCACTAGAACTGACAGTATGTATGTCTTCCGACACTCATGCTCTGGCGTATTTCATAACCTGATTGTAATAGAAATCAAAGCATCTAGTTGGAGTGTGGTTCTGATCGTATGATGCCTTTGCACTCGCCCCATATTCCTCGTACCGCTTGTTCTCCAGCAAAAACAAAATCTTCTCTTCTAGATCGGAGCAATCGTCAGCAAATGAGAGGTATTCTTTGAATGGCATGAAGCCATCAGATACACATTTCGTTCGCATCCTTGGTGTCAGTATGGCTGTTCCTGCACTAGCGTATTCCCATGTTCTCCACTGTTCATACGAATTGCCAAAATAACTCAATCCGATTTTGGTTTTGTTTACTATGGTCTTTGTATCTTCGGTTTGAGCATCAAACACATTGGTGTTGTAATATTGCGAAGGCGTGTTCACATGGGGTTCGATATTTACTTTCCACCTCAAGTGGCTCAACGATCCGTTCATCAGTTCCATTAGTTTTGCGGCAAATGCTATCCGTCGTGGATTAGTCATGTTTGCCAAAAAACAAACATCATACGGTCTTTCTGATATGGACGGATCATGCCAAGAGGCAATCGGAAAATGAAATGTCCCCATAGGACATCCGCGAGGATTTTTTGTTTTCTCAGTGTATTCTCTTTGCATCACCAGAGCAGGAACTCTGCTGCTCCAGAACTGAACATCTTCGTGATCCGTATCGTCATGCTGTATGAGAACGGAGTCTTTGAAATAGGTGTTCAACAGATAGTCGGTGCGCGGCAAAGTCCACGGCTCATGTAAATACAAAACAACATTCTTGTATTGATGCTGCGGTACAAAGGCTTGAATATCGTGATCCGTAACTATATCAATCGAATGTCCTCTGATAGCAAAGGATTCGAAATACGGGGTGCTGGTTGGGTGCTTGTGATAACCGAAAAACAGAAAGTCTTTGAGTGCCATTATGAATTGCTCACTGAGAGTTGTAAGACGGAACTTTGTATTTGTCTCCAATCACGGACGGAGTTTTTACACACAACAAACGGCAGTCTTCAAGGAACACACAAGACGCAATCTCATTTGGCTCAATCACAAAGATGTCACCTGTCTCCATGTGAACTCCATTCACGGTCATCTTCCCGTCAAGCAAAACATTATATTCGGTTGCAACAGCATGGTAGTGTGCTTCCCAATTTTCTCCCTGTTTGTGTGACATGATTCCTACTTCAAAATCCTTCGTTCTCATAACAGAGGGATAGAAGTCCCCAATCAGCCAACCACGAACCATATTGTTCAATTTGTCTGTCTTCATAGAAATTAGATCATGTTAGCCATTTTCAGTATCTTCATTAGATGTGGTTCTTGCACATCGTAGGGTCGCTGACAATGAATATCAATCACCTGCTTTCTAGCAAAGACAACCTCGTTGATTTCGAAAGCAGGGTGAAAATATCTTGATTCAGCACCATTCCAAAATGCTCGGTCGATTCTGTTCATAATGTTGTGGTACTGCTTGCCTGACAATCTGATTCGATTCTCCTTTGCAGCCAGCCATATCTTTTCTGATGTGTAATTCTCTTCTCCGCACCAGAAAAATTTGTGCAGATTTCCCATCGACCTATCACGAAGACCATACCTGTCTCCGAAAACAATAGTTCGAAGAGCATCGTCTATTGTTATCCCATCAAACAGTATTTCCTTGTATGTCTTTCCTGTTGCTATATGGTAGTTTCCACATATGTCAACTCCACCCATCGTCTTTGAACCCTTGTTCATAAACACACTGAAATCGACACCCATTGACTGGCAGATTCCAGATATGTTGAAGTGGAGATAGTCTCCATCTACTGGTCTGGAGTACCCATTCAAGAAGTATTCTGTTTGTAGAGGTATGAGATCAATGTCTCCGATTATCCAAACCTTGTCGGGTTCGGTTGTTGGATGCCAAAATTTTGACATCGTTACCTGAACGACATCCGACTCTTCTCCATAATCCTTATTCGTTTGCTTGAGAATCACCTCTCCGTATTCTTCAGACATCCCTTCCTTGGTGTCTGAAAAATACAGACAAACGGGGTCGATTTGAAATTTGGTTTTCCAAATTTTGGATTGAATGTTCCAAAAAGGAGCAAAATAAGGAGAACAACTGAATACTATTTTGTCGATATTCATGGCTTTCCTTTCACCATATCAAGGTCGTGCTGACTATTGTACTTGTCATTTTCATCAAAGCACTGCCCAACGAACCACACCCCACCATTGCTATCTCCGCGTGATGCACCGCTAGGAAATAGCATTTTGCTGAAAAAGGGATCGTGAACCGTGCAAGACAGTTCAGCGGTCAGCACTTTGTCCCAGACCCACTCCCACAAAAAGGACTGATCTTGCCCCTTGTCTGATGTGGGGGTGAACTCTTCCATTGCTGCGGCTATTCCCTTTAGTTTGCCGCCTTTCACACCCCACATACCGCCAAGCATGGGAACTCCATGATATGGATGGTCGCGCATGATGTGCAGATCCGTCCCACTCTTCAGCCACTCATCCACAGCCAAGCGTTCTCGTTCAGACAGGCGAGAGTCGGTGTCTCGTGACATCATGTATTCGACTCCGTGTTCTTCTGCGGGGAGGAAGCGGTGGAACATACCACGGCTGTCTGCGGTATTGTAATCGCCTTCCACTTTTCGCACAAGCACATTCTTGCGAGATTGCAGTTGTGAAATAATGCTTTCGGGAACGCTAGAAAAGCAGTAAAAAACACAAACCCAATCAGGAAAAAGAGTGGTGGCGAGATCGGCGTTACGAATTGCGCCTATGGTGTAGGTGGGGTTGTCGCCCCACAGACTGAATGCTATGACCTTCACTGCTGATCCTGCGGAACCAAAGATGTGGTGGTCTTGGAGTTGTAGATGTATCCGTGTAGAGCATCGGGAATGTGGTGCTCCGTCTGAATCTTGGGGTACAGGCGCATGAGCCAATCAATATCTTCAGTGGACTGACCGTTTGTGCCGTACATGGGACGGAACTCTTCGGTAATGGCAAGATCGCGCCGCCATAGGCACATATGATACGGAGGACGCTTGATGTCTCCGAGGAAGCCGTCCTCGTCCCGCCACAACTGCCCGTGTGGGTTACCGATGCCGAACTCCACATCCATAGGCTCACCGTCAAGACTGCACCACTGATTGAAAGTGATGCAGTCCACGCCTTCGTGTTCGTCAATGGCTTGCAGAATCTTGCTCATGTATTCCTTGCTAACCGCATCGTCATCGTCAAGGAAAGCAACATACTTGCCACGCGCTGCCATGAGAAGATCGTTGCGCTTTTCTGAAATGCTCTTGGAACGATTGTCAAGCATGACGAGTATTTCAACGGACTTGGGTTGTCCTGTAGCGTCTGCCTGCTCCTGAAGATGCGTGACCGCAGCCTTCATGGATTCTATGCGCTCGGGAATGGACAGCATCAGGATGCTGAACTTGATTTCACTTGCTTGTACTGCCATGATTTACCTCATTCAATGTTGATGATCCAGCAGCCTTCGCCCCAAGGATCATCATATGATTTGTAACCAATTCCGTAACCGTCAGTGTAAGAATCTGTTCCTTCTCCTAGAACTTCATGGACAGCCTTGCGAACATCGGTGCACCATCCGTAGTCGTGTCCAGCCAAAATTCCACCACTTTTCACCTTTGGAAGCCAAGCCTCAATGTCTGCCTTCACGAACTCGTAACGATGATCACCGTCAATGAACACAAAATCCAAAGAGTCGTCTTCATATGTCGAAGCCATCTCAAGAGAATCACCCCTCTTTGTGGTGATGATGTGCTTTACCCGTTCTGTGTTAGACAAGAACTTTTCATACAGCGTTCCAGCCTTGACATGGTGATCGTTTTGATGTTCTCCTTCTGAAACGCTACCTGCCCATGTGTCAACACAGTCAAACGCTATAGTCTTGCCTGAATTATGAATCTCTACCGCCATGAAAGCCGCAGATCGCCCCTTCCAAGAACCAACCTCAACAAAATGAGAATTGGTCGGGAAATGCTTCACGATGCTGGCGTACAAACGAGGAAAAGTAAAGTACCCTTCCTCAAACACAGAATCTTGCCAGAAATGATTAAGCAGTTGTTGCATTGAACATTTTCTCCATGTCAAAGTTGTTGGATTGCCTCCGCTTGAAAGTCTCGCCGTCAATGCCATACATTTCCGCGTTCTCATTACGAGCGTGGAGTGAATCAAACGGCTCATGTGTCCACTGATGCTGAATAATGCACAGATCACAGCGGCGAAGTTTGTTCAGTTTGGCACACACCTGTGTCTGCTCGTTGTCGCAGTACAGAGACTTGTATTCGGGATTGTAGATGTATCCAAACTGCTTGTACAGCGGGAATCCCATGACCGTGAGAGTCATCAAGGGGTCTTCCTTTGGGCGCAGCCCGTCCCAAAACTTGATTGCTCCGTCATAGTCGGGGAACGCTTGCTCGTAGACACGGGCAATTACTTCATCGTACCCCATCTGCACGGGAACCATGTCGTCAGACGCAAGCAGAAGCACATCTCCGTCCACGCCTTCTAGGTTGGCGTTGCAAGCCTCAATCTTTGTCTTGGAGTGCCCGTAGAAACACTCTATCTGCGCGTTCTGTGCGCGTGTGGCAATCCACTGCTGCATGGCAGGATTGTTCATGGTGGCATCGTCTTCGTCCATCGTGAGGATGAAGCGCACATCGTGATGACCACTCAAGAATGTAAGATAGCGACTGAAGACTGCCTTGAACTTGTCAGGGCGATTGCGGGTCGGGAACTTGATCACGAGTTTCATAATGTATCTCCTTTTTCACTCTTCGGGCTTCATGGTTTTCTTTGACCGCCCTATGTGGTATTTAGGGCAGAGTTCCCACTCGTTCTTCTCCTTAAAC
>Ga0129333_10007759_pt1 | contig 10122 bp, 21 predicted proteins | sample CPB6_08_DNA_FD_94474 | JGI IMG/M metagenome (GOLD analysis project Ga0129333, IMG submission 94474) | Freshwater to marine salinity gradient microbial communities from Chesapeake Bay, USA - CPBay_Sum_0.6_0.8_DNA | ecosystem: Environmental > Aquatic > Marine > Coastal | place: USA: Chesapeake...
CGGGCGATGTCGCGCGTGGTTTTGACCTCCATACAAACATTTACCATTTCAAAGGGTGACCAATGCTTGTGGTCGATTAGGTATCTCAGCAGCTTGTCCGCTGTCTCATGGCTGTTCTGGTTTTGCGGGTTACTCACCCGCGCGCAGTAAGCAATCAGCTGCTCCGGGGCCATGATTCCCAGAGGCGTTGTGGTGTACGAGATTAGTCTTACGTGCATGTTATTTATCCCCCTCACATAAGGCGGCATAGGCGCGCTTGACAACTGGAGCCATCATGTTCCCCTGCTCCAGTTCAAATTCGATGTGCTCAGCGGTCCAGCATTCTTCTGGATGGTACTCGTCCAACAACTCCTTCAAGGAGGCTCTTAGCAATTTGTTCTGGTTCATTAGATCAATGTGATCTTGCAGCAAACAATCCGCAATCTTCTCAATCATATCTGCTACTCCTCTTCCCATTCTTTTTCTAGCAGTCCATTCTTATCCATCACCGCGATCTCTATATCCAGAGCTACTGCATACACGGCATCAAGTAATAGGGGGTCGGTGATGATCATATTTCCATCTATAATCTCGGTCATTTCTTTATGCGTTAAACCCAAGCTCCCTCCCTTGCAGGACATCAAACGTGAAACCTCCTCACGTAGATGCTTTACCTCCGCCATCAATTCCATGTGATTTTGCAGCAAACAATCCGCAATCTTCTCAATCATGTCGTTCATGCCCACAGCTCCTCTTGTTCGTAGTACCCCGCCATACGGTCCGCCTCGTATTCCAGAAGATCGAGCGCGTCCTGTTCAATCGCTTCGATCTCCGCGTCTGTCAAATCGCAAACCATCTCCCCGTTTATAAACACTTCGAAGTCGAGGAAGCCGTTTTCCTCTGGATACCACGTGTCCGGGTTGCCCGAGGACTGCCCGGGACGATCCGGGCAGTAGGCAGTGACGACAACGGTGGCGGGCTCGCTGCGCAGTGTGATGTCAAACTCCATGACGCACCTCCTCACGCTTCCACAGGCTCTCAGCAGAGCGCCGTGCATGCACGGCAAACCCGGCGCAAATGGTTTTCCCAAGCTCCATGAGCCCTGATTTCTTGTCCACGTTGAGTTCAGGGTCGTACAGGTCCGCGACCATGTTGACGAGGTCTACGGGAGATGTGTTGAGCATCTCGATCCTGCCCTCGCGTTCGGTCCAGTCGGAGATGATGTAGGCCTGCTCCTGACGGTGGAGCTTGTCCCATGAGCCGCGGCCCTCGGCCAGTGCGCCGCGTGCAACAGTTTCCCAGTTCATGCGTTTTCCTTTCTGTCTTTCTTTGCGTAAACCATATCGAGCATTTCTTCGACATGGTCTCGTTTGCGCCAAGGGCTGAGGCCCTTGAACCATCGAACGTTTGCTTCAGAGGGAAGAAATCCCCAGGCCTCCACGAACAAAGAAGGGTAATGTCGATCTTCCATTGTGGTTCTCCTGTATTCCGCCGGGATGGCGTGGAGCGAATTGTGCGACCGGTCGCAGGCCTCTGTCAACACAAAAAACGCCCCCTTACGGGGGCGAGGGCCGGGCTACCCGGCAGGGGGACACTCAGCCAGAGTTTTGATAAGTCGGGAGAGGTACCACTGCGCCTTGCGGAGGTCCTCGACACCATTCTTGTCCTTCCACCGCCAGACGTACTTCACGACGTTGGCGGTGCACACCGCCTCGAATCCATCCAGCCGCTCGACCACCGCCTGGATGGCGTCGATGCACTCGATGCCGCTCGAACTCTGGTAGTGGCTGGGGCGGTTTACGGAATCATGAAATGGGCTCCCCTGATGCTTTACCACGGTCACTCCTCCTTTGATTTCAACAAATACAAGATAGCATTTCGCAGGGACTTGATGTCATCCTTGAAGTGTCCGAGGCCCAGGTTGCAGGCCGAGCAGAGCAGGCCTCGAAAGCGGTTTGTGAAGTGGCAGTGGTCTGCGCTCAGATGGCCCTCGGGCCGCGTTCCGCAAATCTGGCAGCGTCTGCCGAGCGCTTCCTGAAGCTCGAAGAATGCATCAAGGGACATGCCGAACTTCCGCAGACGAGTTTCTCTGCGCTTCTCCACGGACACAGAGGGGCGCGGATACTTTTGTCGGTAGAGGTTTTGGCAAATCTTACAGACAGCCTGGTGACGCTCTTTTCGTCGGTAGAATTGGTCGAGGGGCTTGACTTCGCAGCAGGATGAACAGCGCTTTTTATTTGGACGTTCCGTGGAGTTTGTCATAGGAGCGGAGGCCTCCGAGGCCCAGGAGCCCCAGCAAAATTACGATGAGGTCCCCCAGGTCAACTGCTGGAATGGGCGTTTCATTGCCCGCCAGCAGGAGCGCCCATCCCGCCAACGGACGCCCGATGTAGTGCCAGGCCAGCGCACATCCACACACCCAGCCGACGAAAGGTCGCCAACGCGAGGTGAAGGGATCTGAGCTTGCCGCTTCGACTTTGTTGACATCGGCCTGCATCTGCATGGCCTGGATGTCTGTATCAAGTTGTTTGAACTCTCCGGCCTGCTTCATCTTCTCCAGCTCGAGAAGCGCAGCGGCTTTCTGTGCAGGGTCTGGCCATGCACGGTCGATGATTTTTCCGACTACTCCAGCGATTGCGTCTGCGATCATGCGATTTTACAACATGTAATTTCGGGAATATCTTCAGGTGAAAACTTATTCGTTTTTTTAAGATTAACCTGAGCCGGTATCACTCTTATGTTTTTTTCCAAATGCAGACCACATACCTGTGCTCCGTTTAGGGGAACAATATGGTCCACATGCCATTTAATTCCTGTTATTTTTGTCCTGAGCAATGCTAGTTCATATGCTTCTCGGATGAAAAAACTGTTTGCCCATGGAGGGGTTGCTTGCCTAAATCTTTTTCTCCGTGCATTCGTTTCAGCTAGTTTTTTCTCTGGATACTTTTCACGGTGTCTCTTTAACGCTTCTCTATACAAATACCTTTTTTGTTCTCTCCGCGCAGCGTCATAGTTTCTTTTTTTGTCCTTATCCGCATAGTATCGCTTAGAGGCCCCTGAAATAATGTGTGTACGTCTACACCCACTGCATCTCTGAGCGTCAGAACGGCGTGCTTTTATCTCGTTTCCGCAATCAACGCACACAGGTTTTTTTGAGCACGATGGGCACTTTGTTTCGTTGTTTACTTTTTCAAACAAGGCGGAACAAGCACGACAGACTCGCATTATGAACGACCCCCGTGTGTTATTGAAAAATGAACCGCATCTTTTCTCTTAAATCGTCCCCCCCAACGACAGTCACTGCCCAAGGACTCCCAGAAAATCCCGAGAGGCTCGTATGCGGAAGGGTCGGTCTGATACACGCCGTCGATGAACAAGTTGATGTCAATTGCCAGTCGTTCGCAGTGGAGGGAATTGACAATACCTTTGCCTGCGTCGGCGTTCTGCTTTGCCTGTTCCGGGGACCGATATGCGTCTCCAAAGGAAAGCTCAAAGCCCTGCTTGTATGCCCATTCGATCAATAGACCTACGAGTCGAGTGAAACGTCGTTGCTTCTGTCCGAGGGTCTCGATCACTTACGCTTCTTCGCTGTCTTTTTGGACTGACGGAACGCCTTGTCCGTTGGGGAGCCTTTGCTCCCTGGGGCACGCATTTTTTCACCGGAGCCCGCGGCGATGCGGGCTCGTTTGGCGTGGATGTTGGCGTACAGACCTTTGCTCACTCGCGTGACTCCAGAAGGCCTTTCTCCCTGGCGAATGCGATGACATCTTCCGGACTCTGAAAGTCCGGAAGGTCTGCGCCACGTTCACGAAGGGATCGAAGCAACGAGATGTACTCGTTCATTGTAACGCTGTCGTCCGACTGACCACGGCCCATGGGCCGTGGTTCTCGCTGCTCTGGCATTACTTCTTCCTCCGTTTAGCCATTCCGCCCCGCTTGTAGCCCGCTGCCATTTCGACCGCCTCGTCTGGCGTTACGTAGCGGTTACGCAAAGCACGCTGGGCGTTGCCGGCGTTGCGGGCCCCGCGAGAGACGCTTCCAAGGCCCATGTTCTCCATCGCCTCACGTGCAGTAATCAGCCCTGCGCGATTGGCTTCAAGTGCTTTGGTGTACTTCGAAAATTTTGCAGGCGTAGTTGCAGCCTTAGTTGCAGCCTTAGCAGGACCGAAAGCTCGACCGAGGCCGAATGGCGCAGCAGTGCTCAACGCCGTCTCCGCGATAGCCATGTTTCGCTTAGCTCGCGGCGACGAGTAGTCATTCCTTGGAGTTACTTTAGGAGCACTCACTTTTGTGGGGGTATCGAGCCCACGGGGCTTCCGGCCAGTGAACGCGGAGAGTGGAGCAGCATTACGTTTAGGCGTAGGGATGCTGCCTCCGCCCGTCTTTCGCTTTCCGCTTGCTCCGGGAACCAAGTTCGCGTCGGCGGTCTTAGGCTTGCGCTTTGGCGCAACCGCGCTCGGAGCAGCCGCCTTCTTGCGCGCCCTGAACTGAAACTTTCCGCTTGCTGTGCGAAAAAGTTCCATGTTCGGATCGTTCATATACTTGTCTATCTCGGACATGCGACGGTCGATTTTTTTGCCTCGACCTGCCTCCGTGGAGATTCCACCTTTCGCTGCCATGTTACTTCTTCCCTCGTGTCGGCTTGGCCATGCGGCCACGCACTGCTGGTTTAGTCGTGCGTCCCCGCCCTGCGGGCTTGGCCATGCGGCCCTGCGCTGCGGCCTTTTTCTTGGCCTCGCCGCCTTTCCTGAAGCGCGCAGGCGCTTGCATCCCCTGCATCCCCTGCATCCCCTGCATCATGGGAGGCCTCTGCTGCCCGCCGTACAGGTCGGAGATCTGGGAAGGAACTCCCCGCCCTTGCTGCATCCCCTGCGCCGCGCTCATTCCCTGCATTCCCTGCATCGACTGCTCCAGCTGCCTTTGATACTGCTGTTGCATTGCTGGGTCCATTCCCTGCATACCCTGCATCATGGAGGGCATCTGCCCCTGCTGCGGCATTCCCCGCGACTGCGGCTGCTGCATCGACTGCTCCAGCTGCCTTTGATACTGCTGCCTCATTTCCGGGGGGGTCCCCGGAAGAAAGTACACTTGCCGATCTGGGTTCATTCCCCGCGCCGCGCCCAATCCCTGCATACCCTGTCCCAACTGCTGCATCCGATCATTCATATTCCTTTGCTGTTGTGTTCTCTGCTGCTCTTGTGGACTCAAGCTATCAAAACGAATCTGTTCCTCAATCTGCTGCATGGCATTGGGAGGCCGCTGCTCCGGAGGAATTGCTGCTAATTGCCGCATCATCTCCGCTCTTCGCACTTCTGGATCCATAGGCCGCTGCGGCCCCTGCTGCGGCATTCCCCGCGCCGCGCCCAATCCCTGCATACCCTGCATCATGGGAGGCATCTGCCCCTGCTGCGGCATTCCCTGTCGCCGCTGCATCATCTGAGCGTACTGCTGCATTGCTGGGTCCATTCCCTGCGGCATCCCCTGTCGCGGCGGAGGAGTGCGAACGGGGCGATTCATTGGAGGGGTAATCCCCGGAACGTTAGGCCGCGAGTTCGGGGGAGGAATCAGCCCACCGCCCATGCCACCGGCATTGTTGGGAATCAGCCCGCCGCCCACAGGCGAGGCCATGCCCGGACGTGCTGCAGGGGTAGCCATGCTGGCGTTTCGCCGCTGGGCCTCTGCCCTATTCATGCCCGCGCTCTGGCCGTAGGCTTGCCTCATTTGTGGGGCAGTCATTCCCGGCGTTATCGTGGGCCGCTGCATTCCAACGGTCGGCGTGGGACTGGCACGAGGGCTGCCCATTGCGGGGCCGCCAACCTGGTACTTCTTCACCGTCTTCCCGGCAACGGTCATCGGCTTCTTGGCCGCTACGGTCTTCTTCTTAGCCGCTACGGTCTTCTTCTTAGCGGGCGCGGCCTTGGTGGTGCGCTTCGCCATCATCGGCTTCTTGATCATGTCTGATTTCCTTTCATCGTTTGGTACGCCGAGGACGCGGCATGCGGCCCACTGGCTTTTTCTTCTTCACAAGACCGCCACCCCGAAGGCCCTGAAGCATCTTATTTCGCTCTTCAATGGCATTCATGGCACCGCCCAACATTCCGCCCTGTGAGGGGGCAGGAGCAGGAGCCTGAACGGGGGCTGGAGGAGGCGGAGGGGGAGCTGTTCGAGTCCGTGGAGCAGGAACCGCGGTCCTCGCTTTGGGGCGAGTGGTTAGCGGCCTTTTCCTGCGTTCTCCGGCAGCCTGGGCGTTCGGGGAACGAGAGGGGGGCTTTCTTGTCGTGCTTGTTGGAATGGGAAGCCCGAGCGCACGCCGGAAGCTGTCCTGTTCCTCCTTGGAGATGCCAGGGCTCTTGCTGAAGTAGGACTGCAGGAGTTTTTCCTTGTCCTCGTTGCTTTTTCCGCCCGGAGGGGCAGAAGTAGCTGGACCGCCATCAGCGTACCGGCGAGGCCGACGCATTTTCCTCATTGACTGAGCCCTCAGGATATGCCATCAAGGCCTAATCGTACTCTCCATGCGCGCCGCGGGCAATTCCGTCGCTCAAGTTCGGCGGCCCACTCCATGGCCCGCCGGAACGCTTTCTCATTAGGAAAAAATCCCCTGAATTCCGCTACCCTGAAAGGCACCTGCGGAACCTGGGCCCCTTGGTAAAAGAACCGTGTCGGATGTTCAGCTTCCATGGTCCTTGGTCCTCGGTTTTTCATCCCTTAACTGTTTCTCGAGATCCAAGCGAAGCAGCAGACTTTCGATCTCATCCGCAATCTCCTCACGGTCAGCCCGTGTCAGCCGCTCCTTTGAGCCTCGAAGGAGGCTTATAAGATATCTAGCCATAAGCAGCAGTAGAGCGTGAAAGAGCCGACGACAATGATGAACCACTCGGCGAACTGGTCTCCAGTCATAAATCCCCCAGTATTTCGTCTTCAAGATTGATGATCTCCGCTTCACTCAGCGCGTAAAGGATATTCGCGCGCCTGGTCCGATGGGTGCATTCCTCCGAAGCACGGGCAAAAACGCCCGTGATTTCGACCTGCGGGGGTAGGTCAAACTCCTCGTCGGCAGGCATCTCTTGGTACTCCACCTCGACCTCAAAGGGCAGGATAGTTTTATGCACGCGAGGCATGAGCGCCCACCTGCTTAAGTCGCTCCGCTTGCTGCTGTTCCCAGAGCGTCTTCTGGAATTCCTTTTCCACAAGCTTCATGCAGACCATTCCGACGGAGCATTTCCATGCCTCCGCAAGTTCCCGCATCATCGCGTAGTGCGTGCTACGAACGGTGATAGTGGTCCATGGTTCGCGACGCCTGGCTGGCGATACGTGTACCACGGGGTCCCCAGGCTGGCGAGGCTTGCGTCTCCGACCGTAGGTCTTACCGAACTTTTGAACTTTCTTTCTTGGCATGGGTGGTCCCTCCTGATTGAGCCGCGAATGTATCGTATCTAGTACGATACGGTCAACAGGCTTCGCCCCAACTCGGGCCGATTTCAAGGTCCACTTTGCTGGGAACCTCGAGGCGTACAGCGCTCAACATGATGTTGAGCGCCTCCATGGCCTCCTCACGAGTCTTGACGCTGATGGCAATCTCATCGTGGACCTGCAGCAGGACGTTGAATCCCGCCTTTGAGAGCTTGACCATGGCAGACTTGGTCTGGTCGGCAGCAGAGCCCTGGATGAGCCTGTTCAGGCCCTTGTAGGTCATCGCCCGGCGGATGCGGGGGCCGTACTTGGCCGCCGCCTCTTCCTTGGGAAGTGCCTTGTTGATGCCGTATTCGATAGGCTCCCACAGCGGGAACCGGCACTTGCGGCCCAGCAGGGTGCGGATTGATCCGTCTGACGCAGGGCTTTCGATGCGCTTCATGACAGCGTCCACGGTGCCCCGCAGGAACGGGACCTTCTGGTGGAATACCGACATGAGTTCCGAGGCCTCCTCAATAGGCAGGTCCAGCTGCCCAGCAAGCTTGGCCTTGCCCATCCCGTACATGAGGCCAAGCCCGATAGTCTTGGCGGCCTTGCGCTTGATGCCCGCCATGTCGGCGACCATCTGGTGGAAATCGGTATCCGGGTTTTCGCGATACGCCTTGGCCATGTTCTCCGAACCCGGCAGCCCCAGCAGGGTGGCGTAGTGCACCAACAGCCGGGGCTCCTGGGAGGAAAAGTCCATCGCGGCCCACTGCTCGCCTTCCTCTGGCAGGAACAGGCTTCGCACAGTAGGGCCGATAATCTCATGCCTGGCGGGGACCTGTTGCAGGTTGGGGTTGGCCATGGACAGCCGCCCGGTAACCGTGCCGCCGTCGTCAGAGCGCAACTGGTTCACGTGTGGATGAATCCGACCGTCTTTCTTGGCGAAGTCCAGATAAGGCCGCAGGAACGTCCCGTAGGTCTTGTTCAACTCGCGCGCCGAGACAATCATCCCCGCCACGGGCGCTTCGCAGGACTCAAGAAAGGAACGGGTGAAGCTAGGCAGCCCGGTGGCCGTCCTCGGGTATTTGATTTTAAGCTTGTCGAATGCCGTCGCGATGCTGGCAGCCGCCCAGATGTCTACTTTATGCCCCGCGATGTCGGATACCTGCTGAATCATCTTCTGCTCTTCGCCCGCCATCTTCGTGATGAGTTCCCCAGCGCGATCCACGTTGAAGCGGATCCCCTTCAGGGTGACATTCACGAGCACCGGCAGCAGGCTTGTCTCCAGCTCGAAGATCGACTCAACCTCTTCGCGCTTCAGTGCGGTCTTGAAGTACTGCCAGAGCTTGAGTGTCAGTGCGGCGTCCTGCTCCGCGTAGTCGCCCACGAACATCGCGGGGAGCTTCCACAACTCCTTCTTCGGATGCACCCCAAAGTCCGCAGCCGCTTCCTTGAGCCCAATCTCCGACTTGGTTTCTTTCAGGAAGTCGAAGCCGAGGCTGTTCAGCGCATACGAGTATCGGTTCTCGTCGATGACCCCCGCGGCAACCATCGTATCGAATACCGTGCCGTTGACCGTGAACCCCGAGGCAAGCAGCCAGCCCAGGTCGTAAGCCGCGTTGTGCATGACCTTTGGACAAGGGAGTTCCAAGACCTTCTTCATCCAGCGCTCGATCACGCGCTTGTCGAGATTCCCGCCCCCCGCGTGCGCGACAGGGAAGTAGCCCTTCCACCCCTCGACGGCGACGGCATAGCCGACGATGTAGCCGTCCTTACGTGGCCACCCTGGGCCGTGTGTCTCCATGTGTGGGTCACACGTCTCGAGGTCGATGGCAATCTCAGTCGCTTCGCTTAGGTCAGGGAATGCAGCAGGAGGAACCCACTCGGACTTGGGCGCGAACATGGGAAGTGTCTTCACAGGAAAAAAGCCTTTCGTGCGTTACGAGGCTGCACCAGGTGCAAGGATTGCTTGGCACGGGTGAGCCCGACGTACAGTAATCGATTAACATCATCCGGATTACGTTGGTACTCGTCCGCGAACTTCGTGGACAGTTCCATCATCATCAGGACATTATCCGCCTCGCCCCCCTTTGCCCCGTGGATCGTAGACAGTCGAACACGAACATTCCCTGTCAATTTAGTCTTCCTGCGTAATAGCGCGATGATGTACTCACGCTTGGCCGCGTCGATCTTAGCCAGTGCCTCATGCCATATCGCGTCCGTCAAAAGCCCGTGGTCCTGCTGCAGGTCCGCGAGGGAATACAGCCCTTCGTCTGACAGGCTCGACAAGGTCTTGTGCCCGCGGGCCACGAACCGTGAATCGAGGAACTTGTAAATGTTTCTTACAAGTTGCGAGGTGACGCGCTCTCCGCGACGCAACGTCTCCCACCCCAGCACCGCAAGCAGCACTGCTTCTGGAATGCTCCGTTGTCCGTGGCGCTCGAACAGGATGCCTTCGCTCTTCAGCCACGAGTGTGTCTCGTTCAGTAGGTGGTTCGTGGAGGCGAGAACAAGCCACTCCCCGGATGTCAGGTCAACGTGGCGGAAGTCGTTGTACAGGCAGATGCGCCCCTTTTCCTCTCGGGGCTTCCAAGTCTTGTTCTGGCGGTTCCGGATGCGCTTCACGACCCTGTTTGCCATCTCGTGAATCTCTGCAGGAACCCGGTAGGACTTATCCAACACCACCACGTCGCCCTCGAACCCCAAGAACTCCGACACATCAGCGCCGGCCCAGTTGTAGACAGCCTA
>Ga0129333_10007760_pt1 | contig 10122 bp, 6 predicted proteins | sample CPB6_08_DNA_FD_94474 | JGI IMG/M metagenome (GOLD analysis project Ga0129333, IMG submission 94474) | Freshwater to marine salinity gradient microbial communities from Chesapeake Bay, USA - CPBay_Sum_0.6_0.8_DNA | ecosystem: Environmental > Aquatic > Marine > Coastal | place: USA: Chesapeake Bay...
AGAAAAGACCGTAACTAAGAAGACGCGTAAGTACGTAGTTCCAAACATCACACCTTTCGCCGCGATTAAGTTCTTGACTAAGTATGCGGTGTCCGACGAAGATAAGAAGAACTACACGTATATGTTCTACGAAGTCTTAAACGGCGTCAAGAAAAGCAACGTCGTTACCGACTATAGGGAGTCGAACACTAAAACAGTTAAGCCTAACTTTATGTTCAAGGCTCTGCAGAAGCAAACTTACCTTGGCGCGGTCGACGAAGCGGCTAGGAAAGCGGCGGCCGACAACCCGTACTTCTTCGTCTCAAACATCGAAGCGCTAAGAGGCAACAGACAGGCGATGGAGACTCTAGCCAACAGGGGCTACACTGAGTCGAGATCTATTTCTGGCATGAAGTTGAATAAGCGGTATGCCACGCTTGAGAAGATCATAGGCGGCTACTTTGAGAATGAGTTCATCGAAGTAAACATGCACCAGAAAGATCACAAGGTGACTAAGTTCACGGTCGATCAGTTAGAGAACACGCTCTATCCATCGAAGCTCAACACCGATAAGTACATCAAAGACGTCAAAGAACAGAATGAAGACACTGAGACTTCGGCTAGGATGAGGTACATAGTCAACAACTACGATGATTTAACTCAACCTGCGTTGAGGGATAAGTTCGGTCCATCCGCCGCAGACTACTTGGCGTACAACAGCATCGACATAAGCATCGGCATACCTACGAACTTAGACGTCAGGCCGGGAGACTTGATATACATTCACGTTCCCGAGTTTCACGGCTTCAACCAAGTCACCGACGACGCTTATTTGACGGGATTCTTTGTCGTGTCTGAAGTAAAGAACGTCGTTAGGACGTCAGGTGAAACCTCAACGCTGCTGCGCGTCAACAAAGACTCGCTGCTGAACGGTATATTCGAGCAGTCAAGCTTCAACTTAGGTTCAGGCGCTGAGAACATGAGGTTGATAAAAGAGTGATGAGGGAAGACTTCTACGGCGATAAGTTCAAGTGGTTCGTCGGTGTCGTGAAAGACACGGCCGGTGACAAGAATCGCGTGCGCGTTCGCATCTTTGGCGTTCATAGGACCGACGACGTCACCGACGTATCCGACGGCGATCTTCCTTTGGCTGTTGTTTTGTATCCAACGACGGGCGGCCACACGTCCGGCGGCAACCTTTCGCACGGCTTGGTCAACGGAACATGGGTCTTTGGATTCTTTGCAGATGGCGACGACTGTCAGCAACCCGTTATCGTAGGTGTTATGAATGGCGGTGTTGGAAGCTCATCCGACTACCAGTCATCTTCGAGGACTGAAGCCGGTGCTTTGGGAGAAGCCGCATCTGCAGTCAACTCACCTCACTTGACTAACGTTCAAGGCAACAACAACGCCGAGAAGACGTACAACATGGTCTATGAGCTTATTGAGCGCAGCGGCCAGTCGGGCGGCAACATCCATGCGCAGGTCAGCGGGATCATGGGAAACCTTCTTGCAGAAAGTGGTTGCAACCCAACTTCGAATAATCCCAACGACGTTGGTGCTAGGTCTTTTGGTATCTGTCAGTGGCGCGCCGGAAAGTATGACAGGCTTACTCCTCTGCTTAGGAAGTACGGAAACAATCCAACGCTTGAGCAGCAGGTGTCTTATATGTGGGATGAGTTTATGACCACTGAACAGAAAGCTTTCAAGCGCATCATGGCATCGAGCAACTACTACGACGCGACCATCGCCATGTGCTTTTTTGAGAGACCTAGGTGCTTTAAAGGCAGCTACATAGATACAAACGACTCAACTTTTACTCCGCGACTTAAGTACGCCTCACAGATATACAATTCATATAAGTACTCTCCACGAACAGTTGGGAGGGGAGACAGGTGATAGTAGGACCAAATAAAGTCTCGCAGTCGAACGAGCTTACATTTTCAACGACTAATACTTTACGCAACGAATCGGTAGACGTTGGATCTATAGACGCCAACTATGTAATCTCGATAGATGGAGTTATAAATGAGAATAAGTCTAATGCCGGAGCGTCAGCTACGATCGTCTTAATCGGAGGCAATGATACTTTCGTTGCTGAGAAGCAACCTAGAGAACCTATGTTTTATATGACGGTAAGACAAAAGCTTACGATCTACGCGATCCTTAAATCTTTGGCCGCGCGCACCGACGCGGGAATTGTGAGCAGCGACGTTCCAATACTAGATACAATAGTAAAAGCAACCTATACCAACTTCCGCGGTTAATCATGGCACTTGAAGACGGATTCAACGACTTAAAAGCAAACACAAAAGGCTCAACTAATCGTGAAAGCGATGGGCTTGCAGTCGGCTACAACGTCAACACATTGAACGCGACACCATACAAGACATATGAGGTGTCGGTCAAGAAGGGCGGCAAGGCGTCGGACACGACACAGGTGTTCAGCGGCCCCGGAACAGGCACCGCGACAAGCGTTGGACAACCTGAAGATTCTAAAGGATTCGTTACCGATAGCGGAAATAAGATCGCGATTCACGGCACACCGGGATCCGAGTCGATAGAGATCATACATCACTCCGGCGCATCTATAATGATCGATGTCGATGGATCAATCTTTCTTATGCCGACGTCGAAGAAGGGTTTTGGTATGCACGCTGAGAGGGGCGACGGTGTCGTCTCGGCGCAGGGAAGACTGATACTCAAGGGTCACAGCGACATAGTGCTTGAGACGGAGGGCAGTGTAGCTTTCAACGTCGGACAGAACATGTTCTTGAACGTGCAGGGTGACATGAACGTCGACGTAGGAGGCTCTTACTCAGAATCTATCGACGGCTCAAGAAGCTCTGAAGTAGTCATGAACAGCGCGATGACCGTCGGCGGCGCGTATCGCGAGACGATCGTAGACGGAAAACGTACGCAGATCTCTAAGGGTGACATGAGGTACGACGTCGGCGGTGGATCTTACGACGTTCGCTCCGAACAGGACATTAGGATTCACGCACAGAAGACCATCGACATCAACAGCAAAGAAGACTCGACCTATGAGGTGTCCGGCGGTAAGCTTACTCTGATGGCCAGCGACGACACGATCATAGCTTCAAAGGCAAATATGTACGTCACTGCCGACGACAACGTTGCTCTCGATGCAGGCGGAGTAATCGCTGAGAAGTCAGCGGTAGGTCACATAGTATCTACCAAAGACACATTGTTCATCGACGCTACTAACCTCGTTGACATCAGGTCAACCACTACAAAACTCAGCGCCACCGGTGAATTAAACACAGTAAGCGCGTGTACGAATATGAGTTCAACCAGCACTATAAACGTAAACGCTTCAGGTGCTATCGACATACGTGGATCCACAATCGACTTGAACAAAGCGGCTGCTTCTGCTCAGGCCGTTAGATCAGTTGAGACTACGGACAACAGGGCTACGCCTGCGTTGACTGAGCCAAATGCAGTTGAGTATCCGGACTCGAATACAGTCATAAAGAATATGACGAGTCTTATCGACGCGCCTGAGCTTCCAAAGAACGCTAAGAAGATGTCCGACAATGAGATGTCGTTGTACGAGAACGAGGGCGATACTCCTAACCCAGCGGCGAAAGCGATGGCGTCAATGAATCCCGCCGGCGGTTCACCGTACTCCAAAGGCACGGAGCTAGGTGCGATAGGCGATAGTGGAAACATTGGTTACGATGGATCCAACAATAAAACTAAAGCTGAAGAGTCAACTATACCCTGCCCAACCTCTTGCACGAACACATCTACAAAACTGTCGCGCAACCTTAGCGTCGGCGGGTTTCCAGGACTCGGTCAACTTCCTACGAATCAAATGGGATACTCTCAGAAAGAGATCCTTGAAAACGTTCGTCACTTGGCATACAACATTATCGATCCAGTTCTTACAAAGTTTGGTAGTTCAGTCACACTGCTTCACGGCATAAGGTTAGGACAGGGAGGATCGCGACACTACGTTGGAAAAGCGATCGACATTCGCGCTTCTTCGAGGGATCACGCTGAGACTGCAATGATAGCGAAGTGGATAGTTGAGAACTTACCATACGACAGGTGCTTCCTTGAGGCGAACAGGCAGGGAACGATTCATATACACGTTGAAGCTGCACCGGTTGGATCGAGTGGTTCGAGAACAGTTTGGACTTGCGCAGATCCTCAGTGTAGGTCTGCAACTGCCGGACTACAACTTTCGTTCGCCCAGCAAGGGTTAAAGAAGATGGGATTCAATCCTTATGCCTAATGCAAGTCTAGAAGCGCTTATATTTGATAACACGTCGACGGGTAGTAGAAATCCTCGCGTCGACGCCGCATCTATCGAGACGTCGCCTACTGTAACACAGGCAGGATCATCTGCTAACAACTATGTTCCTACTCAGGCGCCGACCGCTCAGCCTTACTACAACGACGATGGTTCCGTGAATGGCATGGCGTCCGAGGGAAGCGAAGCTATCAACAAAGACACCACAGCATTGAAGCAGAAAGGTGATCTTCACGAAGAGGGTGAGTCATCAAATCCTGACTTAAAGAACTCAACACAGGCCTTTAAGAACGCGGTAGGAAGCGCGGCCGGCTTCTTAGGTGCAGCGGCGATCATCAAGTCCTTGGCACCAAATAACAACCCACGTCATCCGGTCGATAACTACTACCTGACAAACTTCGAGAAGTCTTTGCTTGAAAAAAGAGCTAGAGACTTTGCCGCGCCGGGTGTAGTACCCTACGATGTAATCGAGCAGTTTCTATACATACTCGTCACAATCAACGATTATCAAGATCTTTCATACATCGCCGGTGTTACAGGCGTGACTGAGCTCGACGATAGAAATTTAGTCAGGAATCCTTCAGGCATACTTAATCTCAAAGAGCTCTACAGAGTAGGATACCTAGCTAACGGTTTGGCCAGCATTAACAAACAGTTCAGCACGAGCTATCACAACGCTTCATATGCAGCCGACAGCAGGAACTCAATCATGGGTCCTCTTCTCGGCGTTGCTTCTTTCTCAAACTCTCCGCTCGGAGCGCTCTCGAACGTATACGGTGTGCAGCAGGCTGTTGCTTCCATTGGATTGACCGGCGACGCCGCGACTGCGGCTGCTTTAGCATTGACAAACGCAGGAACAATCTCACAGTTTCCCGGCGTTAATATAGTCGCAGACGTGGTCGGCGACATAGTATCTCAGATCGGATCCATAACTGGAATCACAGACTTGTTTGGATTCGGCGGAGGCTTTGGTGGAACCTCGGGACAACTCGCGCAGCTCGGCAGCGTGTCAAGCCAACTCACGAGCGTCGCTTCACAGACTTTAAACGCGAGCACAATCGTGGCAAAGCACGGCGTAGACTCTATGGCTCCGGTCGCCGGTGAGCTTATGACGATGGGTAAGCAGATGAGAAACGCTGCTTTTCACTCGGCTCAACTGTCGCAGGTAAGCACCGTTGCATCGACTTCGTTGAAGTCGCGCGACGTAACGCAGCAGCTCGATCAGTTTAAAAGTATGATGACTGGCATATCGACGAACGCCCTTGGTATAGCCTCAATGCTTGCAAGCATCACAGGTCCTGGAAACATAGCCTCATCTGCAACGATGTTAAATCGCGTCGGTGGATTCGCTGTCGCAGGCGCTATAACGCAGCAGGTGCTTGGTCAACGCGTCAAGTCGTCGGTCGCTTGCAGGAATCCTATGATGCAAACTCCATCGTACGCGGGAAGAGCTTTCTTTGGAGAAAGCAACGGCGTTCAGATAGCATCGGAGGAGATGTTCTGCAGGAGGATTGCAGCGTACCCATCAAACCAAGCTGGATCCGGACTGATGGGATTTATGATGCAGAACTTTGGGTCATACGGCGGGGGCTCGTTGAGCATCACGTCTCTCACTTCATTGGTTACTTTAGGCGTTTTGACACCTCCTACCGGCGGCGCTCTCGGCGGAATGATCTCAACTTTATCGGGCAACATAGCTTCAATCATGGGTGGCACGTCGAACTCCATAGTCGACCCAAGGCGAAGCGACAATGCGATTCCATATATGATCGCCGCTTCATCGGCGATGGTTGGAGACACCAAGTGTCCGTTCCAAACGGGCGTCTTCACTTCGGGTTGGCAGGTGGCTTCGTCGGTCGCGAATGATTTACAGAAGCATTCACCTACCAGTCGTGCATATCTAGAAACTGTGCGAACATCCTTATAAATAAAACATGGCTATTCAGACCCAAAGAGCTGCCGCAAGGTACAAAGACTTCTACACTAACCTTGAGTCACATCCGGTTAGAAAAGACTTGTTTGTGCTTGAAGACGCAGACGCGGTTAAGACTTCTATAAAGAACCTTCTTTTTACCGACTACGGTGAGAGATTCTTTCAGCCCGACCTTGGTGCTGGGATAAAGAGGCTTTTGTTTGAGAACATAACGGCTGAGACTGAGTACGTACTTAAGAGGAAGATCGAAGTCTCGATTAGAAACTTTGAACCTAGGGTAAACCTTCTCGAGGTCTATGTCAATGGAGTTCCAGATGAGAACGGTTACGCGGTGACTATTCTTTTCTCTCTTGTGAACAACCCAGCCGTTCAAACCTACAACCTTCTGCTGACGAGAATTAGGTAATGGCAAACACGTTCATAAACACATCGGATCTCGATTTCTCGGCGATCAAGAGCTCGCTGAAGACTTACTTATCGGGACAGGCAAGGTTCTCCGACTACGACTTCGACGGATCAAATATGTCCGTGCTGCTCGACATCTTGGCGTATAACACCTACCTCAACAACTTCTACTTAAACATGGCCGGAAGCGAGATGTTTCTGGATACTGCGCAGCTTCGCGAGTCGATTGTGTCTCACGCGAAGGAATTGAACTACGTACCAAGGTCAAAGACTTCAGCCAAAGCCACGGTAAACATGACCATCGTCCCTACGGACTCACCGTCATACATCGTCATCCCTAAGTTCTATAAGATGACGACAACTATCGACAACACAACTTTTACTTTCTCAACCGACTCGGACCACATAGTATATCCGGGAGCGAATGGATACATCGCGTCGAACGTTGAGATCTACGAAGGATCGGTGGTGACTGAGTACTTCACCGCGTCGAACACCACATACTACAGGCTTCAGTCTGAGAACGTTGACACCAACTCAATAGACGTAACTGTGATCAACTCACAGTACGATAGTTCAAACTCTACTTGGCTTAAAGCTGACAACTTATATGGTCTCACTAGCAGCTCAAACGTTTACTTCGTTCAAGGTTACTCGGCCAATAGGTATGAGATAGCTTTTGGTGACGGAATAAACGGTCGAGCTTTGACCAATGGAAACATCGTCAAAGTAAAGTACAGGGATACGCTCGGTGAACTTGGCAACGGCGCTTATAGGTTCTCAAAAGGATCATCTATAAGTGGTTACTCAAACATTAACATTACAACAGTTACGACTGCGGCCGAGGGATCGGATCGCGAGTCAAACAATTCAATTAAGTTCAATGCAACTAGGTTCTTTACCACACAGCAGCGCGCAGTCACTTCTTTAGACTATGCCAACCTTACCAAAGCAAAATTTCCACAGCTTCAGTCGGTGATAGCTTTCGGCGGTGAAGACTTGACTCCTCCTCAATACGGTAGGGTCGGCATCGCCGTGAAGCCGTATGGATCGATAGGCAGCATATCGCAGAGCTTAAAGAACTCTATAGTAAGCTACTTAAACACAAAGAACGTCACGACTCAAGCGGTGATCATAGATCCTGAGTACTTCTACATTAAGATCGACACTTCTGTGAACTATAATACGTCGGCCACTAACATAAGCAGCGCACAGATCTCATCTCTTATTAGAAACGCCATCATTGGATACGCTAATACGAATCTTATAGACTTTGGTGACGATTTAAGATACTCTAAACTTATAAGCGCGATCGACGCGGCAGATGTTTCTATATTATCAAACGAAACTGAAGCAATGATAATAAAGCGTTGGAGTCCAACTGCAGGTGTTGATACCACTTTAAACTTTATGTTTGATAATCACCTTTATGCTGAGACTACTTTATACTCTCTTCCGCAAGGACACGAACACGCTTTTTATTCTACAAACTTTACTTACACACATACAGATGGCGACGACTATGAATCTTACATAGGCGACGATGGGCTTGGAGTTCTCAACGTTTACACCAATCAGTTGACCGCCAGCGGTGTAACGAGAACCATTCTCGGCGCGTCGGTTGGAACAGTAGATTATGCGACAGGTGAAGTCAACTTCACTACAAACGTAAAAGCTTATTCCGGCAGCTACATATCCTTGTATGGTAGGCTAAAGAATAAAGACATTTTCTCGGTTCAGAATAAGTTTCTTCTCATCGAGTCTTCTGACATCACGATTACATTGGTTCCAGTCATCGGTAACACTTGATGCTTCCAACAGTTGACCACATATCGAACTTAGTCGAGAACCAGTTTCCAAGCTTCTATAAAGAAGACGGGGCTAAGTTCATCGCGTTCGTAAAAGCTTACTACGAGTGGCTCGAGGAGAACGGAAAGTCGAATCAAGTTGGAAGAAACTTATTCTCACTTCGCGACATCGATGAGACTTCAACGCAATGGATCGATGAGTTTCGTAAGAAGTATCAGTACGTCCTTCCAAAATTTATTCCAGCCGATCCTAGGTTTCTACAGAAGCATATACTTGACTTATATCGTGCAAAGGGATCCGACGAAGGCATCAAGCTTTTCTTTAGGCTTCTCTTCAACGAAGACATCGACATCTATGTACCTTCGTTCGACATCCTTAAACCGTCTGACGGTAAGTGGATCGAGCGAAAGTACATCGAAGCGTCTTACAGCGACTACAGTCCACAGTTTGAAAACAAGTTCATAACTGGATCACAGTCGGGTGCGACTGCTTACGTTGAGTCTTACGTTAAGAACTACGACGACGGTAGGATACTTCACCTCTTTTTCTTAAGCGACATACGCGGAACGTTCTTGGTCGGCGAAAGGATAGCATACGCCGGACTCGACTACAACCTTGCTCCTAAGATTCAAGGATCGCCTACATCCATCACCGTTACGGGAACAACACCGAACAATGAGATCGGTGACTTTTTGATTCCATACGCGGCGAACGGAACTGGTAAAGGGCTTAAGGTTTTAACTTCAGCGGTTAGGCTCGCGGGTTCAGCCAACGGTACGATCGATTTTAAGATAGTCAATGGTGGCACAGGTTATACAAACAGCCCAACTATTAGCATTACCACTGGTTCAAATACATCCGGCACAAACGCTACGTTTACCGGCGTGATACTCAGCAACGTATCGACGTTTAACTACTCGATAAGCTACATAAACAACAGGATAACTAAAGCAAACACTCAGTCTTTCAACGCGAACACTTCGGTGGCCAACGCGACTGAGTACATTTCGTTTGCCAACAACACTTACGCCAATGGTGACTACGTACAATACTACACAGACACAGGAAACACCGCGCTTACCGGACTATCGAACGCCAGCTACTACTTTGTAGTAGGAGCAAATACCACGGCTCTGCAGCTTGCTACCGGAAACTCAACGACATACAATACAACACCTATCGACATTACTTCAGGAGCAACAGAGACGGGTCACTTCTTAGCCATAGTGCCAATCGTAAACTTGGCTTTAAACGCCGTTACATTTGGACCAACTCTAAACAACGCTTCTTTGAGCACCGTGTTAGACAGCGCTTTAACCAGTCAAACGATCTCGGTAGGAACTATATCCCAGCTTACTGGTATCAACCTTGGAACTGGATACGATGGCTACGTAAACATACAGGTGACTGAACCAAAGCTTTCTGGATACGGTATACCAGATGGAAACGGTGGGACCATCGGAAACAATGCCGTGATCACAGGCAACGTTGTCCTCGGCACAGGTCTAGTGCAAAACGTTGTTGTAAAGAACTCCGGCTACGGTTACCATACTCTGGCTGAAGACATCCTTCTCTACAACACCACGCAGTCAAACGTTACTCAGCTGACGCAGGGAACCATCAACCTTGGCGCCGTCGGTATAAGCGAAGGATTCTGGCAGGGAACACAGAGCTTCCTTGACAGCAATAAATACATCCAAGACAGTTACTTCTATCA
>Ga0129333_10007764_pt1 | contig 10116 bp, 8 predicted proteins | sample CPB6_08_DNA_FD_94474 | JGI IMG/M metagenome (GOLD analysis project Ga0129333, IMG submission 94474) | Freshwater to marine salinity gradient microbial communities from Chesapeake Bay, USA - CPBay_Sum_0.6_0.8_DNA | ecosystem: Environmental > Aquatic > Marine > Coastal | place: USA: Chesapeake Bay...
AACTTCAGCAGGAATAGCAACCTATGCAACCAATGCTGGTATTGCTACCTATGCAACCAATGCTGGTATTGCTACCTATGCAACCAATGCTGGTATTGCTACCTATGCAACCAATGCTGGTATTGCTACTTATGCAACTTCAAGTGGTATCGCTACTTATGCAACATCAGCAGGAATAGCAACTTATGCTACCTCAAGTGGTATCGCAACCTATGCAGATAATGCCGGTATTGCAACCTATGCATCTTCAAGTGGTATTGCAACCTATGCAACCAATGCCGGTATTGCTACCTATGCAACTTCAAGTGGTATAGCAACCTATGCACCAACAGCAGGAATAGCAACTTACGCAACTAACGCAGGAGTATCAACATCAGTTATAGGTGGTATTGCATCAGTCACTCAATTAAGTGTTAGTGGAATAACAACACTTGGTTTTGTAACTACAGGTAACATATTCTCTACGGGTGTTATAACTGCTACTAATTTCTATGGTGATGGTTCTGGACTGATTAATCTTCCTCCTTCTGGAGCAGCAATATCAATCTCAACAAATACAACTAATCAAGCACAATTCATAACTTATACAACTGGAACTGGATCCACTACTGGTTTAGGTGTAACAACGACAGGTTTAGTATTCAATCCATCATCCAGTAATCTTGGAATTGGAACCACAAATCCAACATCAAGACTTCACGTTGTTGGTAATGCTAGATTTACTGGAGTGGTTACATCAACAAATTATTATGGACGAGGAACTAATTTCTTTGCAGCAGGTGGAGGAAATAATACAACTGCTGGATCCTATAATAACTTTATTGGTGATAGAGCAGGATGTTCTAATGTTGGTGGAAATAATAATAACTTCTTTGGCAATTATGCGGGACTTTGTAATACCGGTGGAAGTAATAATAACTTCTTTGGTCGTGGGGCTGGACGTTCTAATACCACTGGATGTAATAATACCTTCATAGGTGACTGGGCGGGTATTTATAATACTACTGGAACTAATAATACATTTATTGGTTTTAATGCAGGATATTCTAACACCAATGGAAGTAATAATAACTTCTTTGGGTGTTATGCGGGACAATCTAACAATAGCGGTTGCTTCAATAACTTCCTTGGTCTTGGTGCAGGACAAGGAAACAACACTGGAAGTAATAATAACTTCTTTGGTCGTGCGGCAGGAGCATCCAATAGTGGTGGATTTTATAACAACTTCTTCGGTCCTTATGCAGGAACCAGAAACAATGGTGGAAACAATAATAACTTCTTTGGTAATTGTGCTGGAGCTTGCAATACTAGCGGATGTCATAATAACTTCTTTGGTGATAATGCAGGATGTTCTAATACCACTGGAATTCATAATACCTTCATAGGTCGTTATGCAGGAAGATCAAACACCACCGGAAGTTATAATACCTTCATAGGTCAATGGGCGGGATGTGCTAATACCACTGGAAGTAATAATAACTTCTTTGGTAACTTTGCAGGACGCTGTAACACTACTGGATGTCATAATACCTTCATAGGTTTTTGTGCTGGATTTAGAAACACTTTTGGAAGTTGCAATAACTTCTTTGGTCGTTATGCAGGACGCTGTAATGTTACTGGCACAAATAACAACTTTATAGGTGCTGTTACTGGATTTTGTAACAGCACTGGATCTTATAATAACTTCTTTGGTTCTCGTGCGGGAGCATACAGTACCACTGGTTCTTATAACAATTTCTTTGGTAATGTTGCAGGACGTAGTAACACCAATGGAAGTAATAATAACTTCTTTGGTCATCAAGCAGGAACTAGTAATCTAAGCGGAAACAATAATAACTTCTTTGGTCGTCAGGCAGGAATATCAAACCAAACTGGATGTTATAATAACTTCTTTGGTAATAAAGCAGGATTTTCTAATACTTTTGGATCTCATAATAACTACTTTGGTTGTTATGCAGGAGGATACGGAATTAATTCAACCCATAATAACTTCTTTGGTCGTGAGGCAGGACTTAGTAATTGCGGTTCTCATAATAACTTCTTTGGTGAGAGAGCAGGATCTTCTAATACCACTGGTCGTTATAATAACTTCATAGGTCGTTATGCTGGAACTGCTAATACTACTGGATGCCATAATACCTTCATAGGTTTGTTCGCGGGTATTTGTAATACTTTTGGAAACAGTAATACCTTTATTGGTTGTAACTCAGGAGCTTCTAATGTCACCGGAAGTAATAATACCTTTATTGGTACTCTTGCAGGACGTGCTAACACGTTTGGATGTTCTAACAACTTCTTTGGCAGATGTGCTGGACGTTGTAACACCACTGGATCTTATAATAACTTCTTTGGAAGTTATGCGGGATGCGCTAATACCACTGGAACTAACAATAACTTCTTTGGTGATAGGACAGGAAGAAAACTTAGCACCGGATCTAATAATACATTCTTTGGATATTATGCAGGAGGTAATGGCACTAATAGTAGCGGAAGTTATAATAACTTCTTTGGTTGTGGTGCAGGATTTGCTAATACATCTGGATGTCACAATAACTTCTTTGGTCTTTTTGCTGGATGTTGTAATACCAGTGGATCTAACAATAACTTCTTTGGTAATGGTTCCGGACAGTCTAATACCATTGGACGTTATAATAACTTCTTTGGACTTGATGCAGGATCTAGAAATGTCGGTGGATCTTGCAATAACTTCTTCGGTTGCAATGCAGGACGTTGTAACACTGGTGGCAGTAATAATAACTTCTTTGGTGATAGAGCAGGATGTTCCAATACTACAGGGTGTTATAATAACTTCTTTGGTCGTTATGCTGGATGTGCTAATACTACTGGATGCCATAATACCTTTATAGGTCTATGGTCTGGTCTTGCTAATACTTTTGGAAGCTACAATACCTTTATTGGTGATAAAACAGGACTTTCTAATGCCACTGGAAGTCATAATACCTTTATTGGTCGTGATGCAGGACGATTTAATACCTTTGGTTGCTTTAATAATTTCTTTGGTTGTTATGCAGGACGTAGAAACACCACTGGAAATCATAATAACTTCTTTGGTAATTCTGCTGGAGCTTGTAATATTACCGGAAGTGTTAATAACTTCTTTGGTTTTTCTGCTGGAGCTTGCAATACTAGTGGGTGTTTTAATAACTTCTTTGGTTGTAGGGCTGGATGTGGTAATACCATTGGAAGTAATAATAACTTCTTTGGTCTTTATGCTGGAGCTTGCAATACTGGTGGAAGTAATAATAACTTCTTTGGTAATTATACAGGACGTTGCATGGTCAATGGATCCTATAATAACTTGTTTGGTCTGGCGGCAGGACGTTTTGCCACCGGCGGATGCCATAATAACTTTATAGGAAGTGGTGCCGGTTTTACTAATACCACTGGAAGTTTTAATACCTTTATTGGTAACAATGCAGGAGTTTGTAACTCTTTTGGTTGTTTTAATAACATTATTGGATATATTGCAGGATATTATAACACCTCCGGATGCTTTAATAACTTCTTTGGTTGTGGTGCAGGTTATAGAAGCCAGGGAACTAGTAATAACTACATTGGTCGTTATGCTGGTGGTTGTGCCATTTCTGGCACCAATAACAACTTCCTCGGTACTTATGCCGGAGGTAACGGTTCCGGTGGTGGTTCAAGTGATAATAACTTCTTTGGTACTAATGCGGGACGTTCTAATATCAGTGGATCTTCCAATAACTTTATTGGTGCTAGTGCGGGACGTGCTAATACCTCTGGATCTTGCAATAACTTTATTGGCAATTATGCAGGACGTGCTAACACGTTTGGATGTTTTAATAACTTCTTTGGTTGTAGTGCTGGACGTTGTAATACCACTGGAAGTTTTAATAACTTCTTTGGTTGCAGTGCAGGATTCTGTAACACCACTGGATGCCATAATACCTTTATCGGTGCTTCTTCTGGACTTAACAATACTACTGCATCTAATAATATTGCGATTGGTCAATGTGCAGGAACTACAGGAGGAACTCCAGATGGTTTAATTAACTTTACAACCACTGGAAATCAAATTGTAATGGGTAATGCAAGTCATACAACTGCTTGCATTCAAATTGCTTGGAGTGCCGTATCGGATGTCCGTTATAAGTGTGTTTATGGAAATGTCCCTCACGGCAAGGACTTCTTAAAGGGAGTAAATCCAATTAAGTATTCCTTTAAAGATAAGGAAACTGGGGAAGTTAAAGATCCAAGAAAGAGATATGGATTTAGTGCTCAAGAACTTCTTGAATTAGAAGGTGATGAACCCATTATTGTTAATACCCAAAATCCAGATCATCTTGGACTAACAAGTGATTATATGCTACCAGTTCTTGTAAATGCTGTTAAAGAGCTAATGCAAGAAATAGATGAATTGAAAGGAAGAATTAAGATTTTAGAATCGCAATAAATATCATTAACACATTTTATATTATTCTAAATGAAAAGGGTATTGATTGCGACTCCTTGTTTGGATGGAAAAGTTGATGCTTGGTTTGTAAATTCATTATATGAAAGTACAAAACTTGGACTACAAAATAATGTAATGTTTCAACCAGTATTTCTTGCCAATGAAAGTATTCTTCCAATGGCAAGAAATGAACTTCTTAATCTTGCATATGTTGATAACTATGATGTAATGGTTTTTATTGATGATGATGAAGAATGGGACCCAAAGGTTCTTTTAGAAATCGTTCAGTCATCGAGAGATGTAGTTGCAGTTCCAGTAGTCAATAAAGGAGATAAGAAAATAGAATATAATGTTTTCGGTGTGAATAAAAATCCATCGACTAAAGATGGATATCTAAAGATTGATAGGTGTGGAACTGGATTTTTAAAGTTGTCCGCAAAAGTCATTAAAGACTTATGGGAAAGTAATGAAGAATGTGAATTTAGGGGAAGAAAACTTAAATACATCTGTGAATATGCTAACACAAATAACAGTTTTCACGGTGAAGATATAATTTTATGTGAAAAAATTAAAGAACTAGGATATCAAATTTGGTTGAATCCAAAACATACAGTATCTCATTTAGGAACCAAAAAGTTTAAAGGAGATTTTATAAAGAGTTATCAACTATGAATACAATTGATTTAGTTATTCCTACAATGTGGATTGATGAAAACATTATTGATAATTTAGAAAAGTATTGTTCTTATTCAAGTATTAAAAAGATTTATATAATTGATAATAAAAAAAATAAAAGACCAGTTAATGATATTTTCAAGCATTCTAAAATACATATCATAACTCCGTATCAAAACATTTATGTGAATCCTGCTTGGAATGAAGGATATTATAAGTCTAATGCAAGTGTAATATGTTTATTGAATGATGATGTTTTTATTGAGAAAGAATTATTTGATTATGTTACGCAACTAGATATGAGTAATATTGATATTATCGGTTCTTATCTCAAAGGCACTATTGATAATTTTCACATTCATTCTGAATATTATAAAAATGATGAACTCATAAGACTCAATGTAAATAAAAAACAACCAATTGGCGGACAAAGTTATGCCTTTGGTGTTTGTATGTTTATTAAAAGGTCTTCTTATAAGGTAATTCCAAGTTTATATAAGATTTGGTATGGAGATGACTATCTTATTCAAAACTGTGAGAACATTTATGCTTTAAAAACAAATAAAATCAAAGGAAAAATATCTAAAACTTTAACTTCTTTTGATAAAAATTCTTCCATTCAAAAAAGAATTGATTTAGATACTCATAATGCATATAAGTACAATCACTTCCAGAATTCTAAAAACTGGGATATTGTAAAAACACACACACAAAAAAATAAAAATATATTTGGATACTAAATGAAAAGTTTAACTGAGTTATTTGAGTCTCATAATGAGAAAATTGTATTTAAGTGGACGCATTATCTTGATCTATATGAAAGATATCTTTCAAGATTTAGAAATAAATCAATTTCAATTCTTGAAATTGGTGTATTAAATGGTGGATCTTTGCAACTTTGGAAAAAATATTTTGGAAAAAATTGCAATATTGTTGGAATAGATATAAATCCAAATTTTAAATATGAAGAACCACAAATTAAGGTTGAGATAGGAGATCAAACTGATAGAAAGTTTTTAAAATATATTGTAGACACTTACGGACCTTTTGATATCATCATAGATGATGGAAGTCATATACAAAATCATATAAAAACTTCATTTGATTTTCTTTATGATTATGTAAAGGATGATGGAGTATATGTAATTGAAGATACCCATACTGCGTATATGAAATCTTACAATGGAGGTTTAAAATCACCATTAAACATAATTCATCATATTTCTAAATTTGTAGATGATATTCACTTCAGGTATATCAAAGATTTCTTTTATGTTAAAAAAATAAAAAACATTAAATCAATAAGTTTTTATGATTCTATTATTTTTATAGAAAAAGAAAATGAAGAAAATACTAATAGACTTGTAAAAATGATAGGAAAAGATTTTTATAAAGAAACAAATAACGACACTATGTTTAAATAAAAAAAAATGGAAAAAAATCTAGAAATTCTTCAACAAGTTCCAACTGCTTGGACCGATCATATTAAATTTGCAGAATGGATCGTAAATAAAAAACAACCAGAAGTGATTGTAGATCTAGGTGTTGCTTTTGGATATTCATCATTTTGTTTTGCACTTCCAAATATTGGAAAAATTTATGCAATTGATACTTTTGAGGGAGATCCAATGTCTGGGTATAATAATACTCTCGATTACGTAAAACAAAAAAGAAAAGAACTTAAATTAAAAAATATTACTTTTATCAAGGGATATTTTGGATTGGTTGCAAAACAATGGAATAAACCAATTGATATTTTGCATATTGACGGATTCCATACTTACAATGCGGTTAAAAATGATTATGATACTTGGTCCAAATTTGTAAAAGAAGATGGAGTAATTTTGTTTCACGATACTTGTGTTCCACACTATGGTGTTCGTCAATTTTTTGATGAAATACAATTACCTAAAACTAATTTTACTTGCTCTTACGGATTGGGAGTGGTATCAAAAAACTCAAGTTTAATTCAAGAAATTAAAGAGACATTTGAAATTGAGGGTTAAATATGTTTCCTATATACTAAACAATATTATTAACTGATTATGAGTTCCAAAAAGTATTCTATATTTCACATCCAAGGTGGAATTGGAAAGCATATTGCAGCAACAGCGGTTGCAAAATGTATTAAAAATAATCATCCAGATAGAAAGTTAATTGTTGTTTGTGCTTATACCGATATCTTTATCAATCTTCCTTATATTGATAGAGTTTATCAGTTAGGAAACACAAACTATTTTTATCAAAATTATATTCGGGATAAGGATAGTTTAATTTTCCATCACGAACCATATTACACAACAGATCACATTCATAAAAAACTTCCACTCATTGAAAACTGGTGTAAATTATACAACCTAAAATTCAATAATGAGAAACCAGATTTAAAGTTTAATAATCTTCAAAAAAATATTTCAAAACAAGTTTGGGTAAAAGATAAAAAACCCGTAATGATTATTCATACCAATGGTGGTATGTTAACAACTGATGCAAAACCTTATTCTTGGACTAGAGATATGCCTGAGGATTTGGCTCAAAGAATTGTAAATCATTACAAAGACAAATATAATATTTACCAAGTAACTAAATTAAATTCTCCTAAACTAGATAACGTAACACATATCTTTGCAACACCAGAAAACTCTTTATCTTTAATGGAGTTCTTCAGTGTTCTACTACATAGTAAGAAAAGAATCTTAATTGACTCCTGTATGCAACACGCAGCAGCAGCATTAAGATTGCCTTCCACAGTGCTTTGGAACGGAACAAGTCCTAAAGTTTTTGGTTACGAAATGCACGATAATATCTGCACTTCAATTCCTTATGAATTTAAACTTCCAGGCAGTTACCTCTTTGACTTTGATTTTGAAGGAAATGAGGTAGAATATCCATTTGGAGATCAAGAAGAACTTTTTGATTTTGAAAAAATTATTCAATCAATAGATAAGCAATAGGAACAATTATGAAAGAAATGATTAAAGAGATTCTCCGTGAAGAGATGTCTCGTCTAAACAAAACATATTACTTTATGTCTGGTCTTCCAAGATCAGGAAGTACACTTTTATCTTCTATTTTGAATCAAAATCCAAGATTTCATTCGGGACCAAGTTCCCCAGTGGTTGGAACAATGCTTACTTTGGAAAATAGTTTATCCAATGATGAACTATTTCTTGGATATCCAAAACCAGAGCAAGCAAAGGAAATTATTTCATCTGTTCTTTCACAGTATTATGGTGATAGACAAGAACCTGTAATTTTTGATAAGAACCGTTCTTGGACTATTCGTATGGAATATATTCCAGGATACTTTGATATTCAACCAAAAGTTCTTTGTCCTGTTAGAGATACTGCGGAAATCCTAACTTCCTTCATCTCAATGATTCGTCGTAATCCCTATCAAGTAGATGGAAAAATTAATTTCATCGATGAGATGTTAGTAAAGAATAATATTCCACTAACAGATGATAATCGTTGTGAGTTTCTTGCTAGTCCTGATGGAATTCTAGGACAATCTGTAGAAGGACTAAGAAAAGCACTAATGGAAGGATATGATAATTCAATTCATCTTATTGAATATCAAGATCTTGTGAATAATCCAAAAGAAACAATGGAAAAAATTTATGAGTTTTTGGGTGAAGAATACTTCGAACACACCTTTGATAATCTTGAAAATGCTAATCGTGAAAATGACGCGAAAATTTATGGGTTTGCTGATATGCACGAAGTTCGTCCAGAAGTTAAATCCACTTCACTAAGCCCAGAAGAAGTTCTTTCGGAAGACATCCTAGAAAAGTGTAAAAATACTGAATTCTGGAGAATCATTGAAAGCACTGAAGAAGATTATGATGATGAAACCGAAGAAGAGACAGAAATTATTGGTGGTTGATAAATAAAAACAAAGTCATTTAACTAAAAATATGGAACAAAATATTAACGAAGTGCCTTCACCAGAAGAAATTGCAGGTTCTATTTCTGCAATGAGAGACAGTGTTTGGGTAATTAATTCGGAGATGGAAAAAACTCCATCCACAGAAACTATTCAAACAATCGGAAGAAACGTAGCTCATTTAGAACTACAAATGGCTAACGAACATATTAGTGGTTCTGGTGAAGATCTTTCGGACGTAACTGAAGCAATTGATGCAGGAAAAGCATTCATTGCCGAGAATGCAATTCAAGAATAAGCAGACACTTTGAGAACTGTCTACAAGGACCCCCAGAGCGACTCTGGGGGTTTTATAGTAGGTACATACCGCACAGGACCGATGAGGTACTCCGCACTAGACCGATTGATTTTTGTTGGATCTTTTGTATGGTTTATTCACTGGATTTCAAAAGTTACTGAAGCAGTCTTTAACTTTCTGTTTTGATGCACTACCTTGATATTACTGGTTATGGGGCACGTAAGAGGCGTGTAGAAGCAGTTGTGGATTGGTTTCTTAGGAAATACCTACCAAGACATCATATCTACATTCAAATGCTTCATAGAGGTCTTAGGAGGGAACAAGTCTATGGATATTGTTCTGTATCTGGTGACATCTATCGTCCTCGTGAGTTTTTGATTGAGATTGATCCTAAACTTGATCTTGAACTTTATACAAAAACTATTATACATGAGTTAATTCATGTTCGTCAATGGGTTCACGGGTTTCTTAAAGAACGTAAAGGAAAAACATACTTTAAGAACATTAACTGTGAAAATCTTGATTACGATCATTATCCACATGAAATTGAAGCACATGGTCTCGAACAAATGTATTATGAAGACTACTTGACAGATACCCATCAGTTCCTTTAGACTACCTTTGTCCTGGTTGATAGAAAAGCTTTAACTACTCTTTAAACATTATGAAAATCAAACGTAAGTTTGTAAATGTAATCCCTAAAAGTTCAAAAGCAAAGAATCGCTTTGTGAATCAAATGGATTCTCTACACGCTATGGAAGTAGAACAAGAGAACGAAACTCAGTTCTTTGTAGTATCAATCAATCGTAGGTACTGCTT
>Ga0129333_10007765_pt1 | contig 10116 bp, 13 predicted proteins | sample CPB6_08_DNA_FD_94474 | JGI IMG/M metagenome (GOLD analysis project Ga0129333, IMG submission 94474) | Freshwater to marine salinity gradient microbial communities from Chesapeake Bay, USA - CPBay_Sum_0.6_0.8_DNA | ecosystem: Environmental > Aquatic > Marine > Coastal | place: USA: Chesapeake...
AGACTAGCAACTTACAGATTTATGCAATATTTAGAATATAACAATATTTTTAAATTTTATCCTGACGAAAATAGTGGAACATTCTTATTTGTGAAAAATGATAAAAATTTTATTTCCGTATTTGAAGAACCAAAAATAAAAGATTTTGTTTTATCTGATTTGCGTAAACGTGGACATATTGACGCTTTTGAATTAATGGCAAATACTACTTCTTACTTTCTTAGTAATTACCTTTCAATGGTTAGTTCAATAGATGTAAAGTTTAATAGAGATACAGCAGATGAATCTTATATTTATTACCAAAATGCAGCAGTTAAAACAACAAAAGATAAAATTGAAATATTACATTATAATGAAATAAACGACCTTATTTGGGCAAATCAAGTAATAAAAAGAGATATTGTTTTATCACCTGAAAGTAAAGGAGTATTTAAAACATTTATTTGGAAAGTTTCAGGAGAAAATCCAGATAGATACTTTACGTTAAAATCTGTTATTGGCTATTTAATGCACAGCTATCAAAATGAGGCAAAGCCAAAAGCAATAATTTTTAATGATGAAATGATTAGCGAAGATATCCCAAATGGAGGATCTGGAAAGGGGTTAATTCACAGGGCAATAGGACATATAAAAAATGTAGTTATTGAGGATGGTAAAAAGTTTGATTCCAAAAGTCAATTTGCATATCAAAAAGTTAATAAAGACACACAAATATTTTTAATGGATGACGTTCCAAAACATTTTAATTTTGAAAGTCTTTTTTCAATAATTACGGAGGGAATGACAGTAGAAAAAAAAGGACAAGACGCATATCAAATACCATTTAAAGAAAGTCCGAAAATTTCAATAACTACAAATTACACAATTAACGGTTCTGGAGCTTCGCACGAAAGGAGAGTTTTTGAAGTTGAAATTGCAAATTACTTTAATGAAAACTTGACTCCAGAAATGGAATTTGGACACTTATTTTTTACTGAATGGGATAGTGAGGAATGGGCAAAGTTTGACAATTTTATGATTAGATGCGTTCAGTTCTTTTTAAAAAATGGATTAGTTCAAAGCGATAAAGTGAACTTAAAATATAGAAAATTTAAAAATGAAATGGGTACAGAATTTATTGAATTTATGGAGTTACAAAGCTTTCAAGGACAGCCGATAAATAGAAAGGAATTAAGGGATAATTTTAATAGACAATATCCAACGGTTGCAAAGTTTAACACACCACAAAAATTTAATAAAAAAGTAAAAGATTATTGCGAATTTAACAACATACCATTTGAGGAAAGTAAATACAATGGTGTTGTTATGTTTTATATCGGAGAATCTGTTGCCGATTCACAAATGCCATTTTAATTAATAAAAACCATAAAAATATGATACTAATTGCACACAGAGAATCAAGCTCTAGACTTGAAAGACTTTTAAAAGTTTATGATTTAATATTAAAATATGAATTTGAAGGAAAAATATATTCTTTTGAAGATTATAAAGGACTTTTAAAGGTTGTTTGGATTGAACGTCCAATAAAATTAGAAATGTTATTAATTAAAACTTCTTGGGAAGAATTAAACGAAACAGAAATTGAGCATTATTTTAATAAAAAATTGATATGCTAAAACTTCGTGACTATCAAATAGAAAACTCAATAAAAGCGAATGAAATACTCAATAAATTAAAATTTGTTTATTTGTGTTTTGAAGTTCGTACAGGCAAGACATTAACAGCCTTGCAGACTTGTAACCTTTACGGTGCTAAAAAGGTTTTATTCCTTACCAAAAAGAAAGCTATTGAAAGCGTTTTAAAGGATTATAATACTTTTGGTTTTGCGTTTGATTTGACTGTTATAAATTACGAATCATTGCATAAAGAAACTGGAAATTTTGATTTACTAATATTAGATGAAAATCATTGTAATTCAGCATTTCCAAAACCTTCACAAAGAACAAAGGACATAAAAAAACGATTCTCTAAATTACCTATGATTATGCTGTCAGGAACACCAGCAACCGAAAGTTTATCTCAATGGTATCATTCGTTTTGGATGTCTGACAATTCCCCATTCAAAGAATGGAAAACATTTTATAAGTGGGCAAATGTTTTTGTCGATGTTGAATTACGTCATTTAGGTTTTGGAGTTGTAAAAGATTATACTAAAGGAAAAGAGGCTTTAATAAATCAGTACATTGATCCATACGTTTTAAAATTTACACAGTCGGAAGCTGGGTTTTCTTCAAAGGTTAATATTAAAGTTTTAGACGGTCCACAAATGAATGAAAGCCTAATTAAAAGACTTAAAAAGGATTTATTTATAGAGGGAAAAACTGAATCAATTATTGCAGATACTTCATTAAAATTAATGCAGAAAATACACCAATTAGAAAATGGAACGGTGAAATTTGAAAGTGGAAATATTAAGGTGCTGGACCATTCAAAAGCTAAGTTTATAAAAGAAAAGTTCAAAGGAAAGAAAATAGCTATCTTTTATTATTACGTTGCAGAATTAGAGTTATTAAAATCCGTTTTTGATAACCATACAACCGATTTAAACGAGTTTAACACTACTGATAAGGTTTACATAGGGCAACAATATTCAAACGCTTTAGGGGTTAATTTAAGCAAAGCAGATTGTTTAGTTTTTTACAATTTTTCATTTAGTGGTACAAACTTTATTCAGTCAATTGATAGGCTTTCAACTGTTGATCGTTTAGAAAATACGGTTTATTTTGTATTTCCTAAAGGCAGTTTAACCGAAAAGATATTTAAAGTGGTCCAGCAAAAGAAAAATTTTACCGAAAAAATATTTAAAAAAGATTATGGCTTCAAAATTCCAAAACAAAACAATCAAACTTTTAAGCTCTAAAGGCTGGAAAGTGCTTAAGGTTATTCGGTTAAGCGAAAACGGATATTGCGATTTATTAGCCTTAAAGGATGGTCAGGCAATATGGGTTGAATGTAAAGAGGCAAACGATACATTAAAGCCGTTGCAAAAGTTAAGGATAAAGGAACTGCAAAAGCTAGGTTTTAAAGCCTTTGTTGAGCAAGATGGAAAGCCGAGCGAATTAACGCATTATTTAGAATCAATCTAAATTTATACTTTAGTATATTTGAATAAACCAAACAAACAACGATTATGAAAAGCCAAATTTATCAAGCATTTACACCGCAGCTTGAAATTTACTTCACACATAAGGGGGTTAAATTCCTCTTTACTGGTGCTGATTGCGATGAGCGGGGTAATACGTTCCATACAATCCAAAATTCTGAAACAGGAAAAAAGAGCGTGGTGGCTCATTCCGTTTTAGCTGATGTAGTGGATTTTGAGAGGAAACCGATATTGTTGAAATAACACCCGTATAAACGCAGTTTTAATTGCGTTTTATACAACGTTATTAATTTATAATTTAAACTAAATAAGATGAAATTACAAGAAGCAAAAGAGATTTTAAAAATTTATAGCAGATGGCGTAGAGGTGAAGATATAGAACCTATGTTAAAACCAAGTGATATTGGTAAAGCCCTAGACGTAGCCATTCAATGCCTAGATGATTCTATTATAGTTAAGGAGGCTAATAAGTGGATAGATTGTAACGAGAGGTTGCCTGATGAAGATGGAAATTATTTAGTTTTTGATTGTGAAATATATATTGCTTATTTTTCACTTATTCCAAAAGATGAATGTGGACGTACTCCAGAAGAAAATGCAAAAGCAAAAAGTTCTTGGTGTCTTAAAGATAATACTCAATACTCCCATTGGCTTGAAAAATATACAGGACACGGTAATAATCACACTTTATTAAATCCTTCGCATTGGCAACCACTTCCATCAACTAAAAGTATTAACGAAAAATAAACAATATGAAAACAACAGCAGATAATATAACCCTTTTTTTTATTTCCGAATTATTTTGTACTTTTGGACAGTATGGATGATTTGATTGATAAAAAATTAAAGCTGCTTTTATCCCTTCAAGATCTTAGATTGATTGCTGAAAATCACATAAAAAGGCTAAAGGATAAAAAAGTAGATGAGTTTGAAATAGAACAGCAAAAGGTGTATTATCAAATCAAGCATTTTTACCTTGCAGATAATGCGATGAATAAAATTGAAAGAAACGAACCTTATTTATTAAACTAATGGCAGCCCCTAAAGGAAATACTAATGCGGAAAAGTGGAATGTTGAAAACGCTAAAGAGCTTTTTATTAAGTGCTTAAATACATCAGCAGATAAGTCTTTAGACTGTAATGATTTTATTGGAGAAGTAGCACAAGAAAATAAAACAACTCTTTCAACTTTAGACTACCTTAAAACTACATTTCCTGAACTTGAAACAATTTATGCTGAAATAAAAAACAACTGTGAATCAAATTGTTTCAGAAACGGTAAAAAAGGGAATATCAACGCTGGTATGGCTATTATGAATTTAAAGAGCAATCACGGCTGGACAGATAGAGTTTCACAAGACGTAAAAGCAAATGTTTCCTTCCCGATTTTAGCAGTTGACCCTTTAGCCGATTATGAAAGCAACAACGAGCCTTCGTAAAATAGCATCATTAAAAAAGCGTATAAAAGTAATACAAGGAGGACAAGGTGCTGGTAAGACATTCGCTATTTTATTAATACTCATTAATCACGCTAATTCTAATCCTAATAAAGAAATATTTGTAGTAAGTGCCGAGCTTACTAAAATGAGAATAACCGTAATAAAGGACTTTGTTAATATAATGAAGTTGTTAAATATCTATTCAGACGAAAGGATGTTAGGCGGTACTATTTACCGATTCCCAAATGGATCATTTATTAAGTTTTTAGGACTAGACAAAGCCGACTTAGGTAAAGGTTTACGTTCAGATGTTGTGTTTTTAAATGAGGCCAACAAAGTAGATTTTGAAACTTATAGAGAGCTAACAAGTAGAGCCGAGCAGGTAATACTAGACTTTAACCCTAATGCTCGTTTTTGGGTCCACGATGAAGTTATAACACGCCAAGACGCTGACTTTATCAAAGTAACCTACAAGGATAATGAGTTTTTAAGTCCTACCGAAGTGGGTGAAATAGAGCTATACAAGGAGAAAGGCTACGACACAAACGGAAATATTATAAATGAATATTGGGCCAACAAATGGCGGGTTTACGGCTTAGGCTTGGAGGGTAAAGTGGACGGTGTTATATTCCAAAATTGGAGTGAGGGCGAATTTGACGAAACGCTGCCAGTTATTTACGGAATTGACTGGGGCTTTAAAGACCCGTTTGTTTTGATTAAAGTAGCCTTCGACCGTAAGGCTATGAAAATTTACATTGATGAACAAATTTATAAAAGTGGGTTAAGTCCTAATGATTGTCTAAAATTAATTGAGGCTAAAATTCCTAATAAAAACAGTTTGATTATTGCAGATAGTGCCGACCCGACGCAAATAATCGGCATAAAACAGGCAGGATTTAACATTATAGGACTTGGAAAAGAGCCAATAATTAACGGTATTCGCTCCCTGCAAAATTGGGAAATTGTAATAACAAAAACATCAAAGAATGTAATTAACGAATTTTTTAATTATATTTGGCTTGACAAATCGGGGGAAGTGCCAATAGATGCTTTTAATCACTCTATTGACCCTTTGAGGTATGTTGAATTGTATTACAGATATAAACACAGCTAAATGGATGTATTTAAGCTTAATAGTAATAATATAACCAACTCTTTATGGGGGATTGGTACAGATTTTAAGTATAAAAAAGTAACTAATGATGAAATAGTTAAGAAAGGCTATTTATCTAATGAGCTCGTTTATTCCGTAACTTCATCACTTGCCAAATCCTGCGCAACTTTGCCAATTACTTTGATGAATGGGGACAATCCCGCAAATGATACAGACCCGATTTATAAGTTTTTTTACGACGATTGGAATAAAAAAATGGGTAAAATTGAGAGCTTAGAGGCTTTGTATCTTAATTTATTCCTTCACGGTAAAGCGTATATTTGGGAAACGTCTGAGTTTGCGTCTTTAATACCTACTGAACAATGGGTGTTGCCTAGCCAACAAGTAACAACGAGAGATAATAATAACAGCTATTTTGATGAAACGCCTTATTATTACTTTATGGATAATGGTGTTACTGTTAAAATCCCTAAAGATGAAATGATAGTTTTTAAGTATTACAATCCTGACATACTTTCCACAGAAGAAGGGTTAAGCCCTTTGCAATCGGTTTGGAATACTGTTGAGGCTTCAAATAATAGGGCTATTGCTGAGGGTGCTATGCTTAAAAATAGGGGTATAAGTGGTTTTATTAGTCCTAAAGCTACTAGCGGAAATGCTGGAGCTATTGGGTTTAGTAATGGGGTTATTGAATTAGTAAGGAAAGCTTTTAGCGGTCTTACTGGAGGTGCTGAAAAGTTTAACAAAGTTGAAGTTATTGAACAGGCAGCAGACTTTACACAATTGGGACTTGATGCTAATGATTTAAAAATAATTGAGATGCAGCTGCCACAATTACGCTCAATATGTAGAGCCTTAAACGTGCCTAGTATGTTGTTTGGAGATTATGAGAGCAATACATTTGCCAACTATAAAGAGGCTAGAAAATCAATGTACACAGAGGCAATCATTCCTCAGAGTAAAATGTTTATTAACCAATACGAAAAGAAGCTACTAAACAAGATTAACAACTTAACAGGGCAAAGGTATTGGTTAAAGATAGCTATTGAAGAAATAGAGGCTTTAAATAAAACGCCACTGGATTTATTTAAGGAGTTACCCAATAATATTAGTGCTGCGTTGCTTACTGATTTAACACCTGAAGAAAGAAAACAATTAATATTAACATTAGGATTAAATGGCAAAGGATAAACCAACAACAACAAAGGATTTAAGCGAATTAAAAAAGCTATTGGAGGCTAAAAAAAAGGCAATTAATGACAATAAAATAGTTAAGAAATGAACAGAGAGGAAACAATTAAAAGCATTTGCAAAGATAAATTAGAGATAATAAGCTTAAAAAAGGCTTCTGTAAAGTTTCAAGACTCTTTGCCTATTGATGTTTTAGCTCAAAAGGATGAAACAATTAAACGACCTTATGATAGTAATTTACCACTTGATACGGACACTACTATTTACAGGACTATAATTGCGAATACCTACAACTATATGGACAGCCACGGAGATGTACATTTGAATGGGTTGTTTTCCAAGTCGTTACAAGAAACTAAAAAAATATTCTTTTTGCACGATCATAAATTCGAAGTTACAGCGCAAATAGGAACGACAATGAAAGCATACGAGCAGGATGGTAGGTTTTTATACTTCGGGTATAATTCGCCTTTAGACACGCAGGCTTTACTTTTGGATGTATCTATTGACAAGGCTATGAATGAGCTTGTATTTAATCAATACAAAGACCAACAAATAAATCAACACAGCGTAGGTATGTATTACGTTAAGGTTGATTTAGCAGCAGATAATAAACAAGATATTGCAGCTTATGAGCTTTACCATAGATTGCTGCCAAGTATCGCCAACGCTGATGAGGTTAGCAAACAAGGGTATTTCTTCGCTGTTAGTGAGGCTAAACTAAAGGAAGTAAGTGCTGTTTTAATGGGCTCAAATCCTTTAACTGGTGTTTTTGATAACAATAAAAGCCTAGTTTCTGACGACCAAATAAAAAAAATGTTCGATTATTTAGCAAAAAATGTCGATAATAAGGAAATTATTTCTAAACTTTGCAAACAGTATATTGACACTTATAGCGAAGAGCCGTCTAAAGACACTCTAAAAACTATCAAGCCGTCACCATTTACACTAATTAAATAAATTTAAAAACTTAAAAATTAAACAAAATGTTCCAATTTACATCAAAATCAACATTTACCGATTATTTGACATTCAAAAAAGTAGATAAATTTGAAGAAAAATCAATCGAAGACCAAGCAGGATTATACAATGAGTTCAACGCTGGTTTAAAATCTGCAATCGAATCTGCTGAAGCTAATAAAGTTTCTAAAGATGAAATTGACGCTTTGAAAAAAGAGTTTAGCGAAAATATGACTAAACAATTTGTAGCGTTGCAAGAAGTATTAAACAAACAAGGTATTTACTTGAAAAAAATCACTGAAAAAGAAGCTAATGAGGTTGCACCAATTGAAAAAGCTTTAGCAGAAAACAAAGATGCTATTGCTAAATTAAGAAACTCTAGCTCATCTTCTGACAATGTTAAGTTTACTGTAAAAGCTGTTGGTGATATGTCTATCACAAACAACACAACAGGACAAATCCCACAAGCATTTAGAAGCCCTATTATTGGAGATGTTAAAGAAAGAATGGTTAGATTAATGGATTTAATCACTATTGGCTCTATTTCATCTAACTTAAAGGAGTGGGTTTACGTTGCTAACGAAGAAGGTGCTGCTGGATCAACTGAAGAAGGAGCATTAAAAAATCAAATTGATTTTGATTTATTAGTAGGCTCTCAAAAAGTAGAGAAAATTACAGCTTTCATTACTGTAACTGACGAAATGTTGGAAGATGTTGAAGGAATCCAAACATTAATCAACAATAAATTAGCTACTAAATTAAATTTAGTATTAGAAAGCCAAGTTTATGGTGGGTCTGGTGTTTCTCCAATATTGAACGGTATAAAAACTGTTGCAACTACATTTGCTGCTGGCTCATTCGCTGCAACAATTGACAATGCAAACGAAGTTGATGTTTTAGCAGTAGCTCAAAATATGATTGAGGTTGCTAATCAAACAATGCCAACTGCTATCTTGATGAATCCAACAGACGTAACTAAATTATTAGTAACTAAAGTTAGTTCAACTGATAAACGTTATGTTGAAAGATTGCAAATGATTGCAGGAACGTTATCATTTGACGGTGTTCCTGTTGTTAAAACTACTTTAGTAACAGCAGGGGAGTTCTTAATGGGTGACTTTACAAAAGCATCATTAGACTTCAAAAAAGGAGTTACTATCGAGATAGGTTACAACGCTGACAACTTCGTGAAAAACTACAAAACAATTAGAGGTGAATTAAGAGCGGTTTGTTCAGTAGAGCACAACGAAAGAACAGCATTTGTTAAAGGTGTGTTTGCAACTGCTAAAGCTGCTTTAGAAACTACCTAATAAATAGTTTGGTTTATAACAATTAAGGGGCTAGGTTTATACTTAGCCCTTTTTTTGTATCTTTGATTTATGTTAGTATTTATTATATCCATTTACAAGCGTCCTGAATTAACTAAGATAGTTTTGGACTATTACAGAAAGTTAAACAAGATATATCCTTTTAAAATCGTTATTGCGGGAAGTGAGGGCGAAAGCTCTAAAAAGTTAGCTAAGGGATTTGACTATATCGAAGTCCCTAACTTTCCTTTAACAGATAAAAACAATTTTATGATGCAAAGGGCAAAGGTACATAATCCAGATGCGGTTGTTTTGCTTGGCTCAGATGACTTTATTTGTGAAAACGTAATAAAGTATTATTATTCACTAATAGAGGCTAAAGAAACTGAAGTAGTAGGATTTTACGACCTTTATTTTTATTCGACACAGCACGAGTATTTAAGTCATTACGATTGCGGTGAAAAGTCATTCGGGGCGGGTAGATACTTTCCTAAAAGCGTTTTAGAGCTAATTAATTACAAAGGTTGGAAGGGTGATTTAAATAAAGGCTTAGACGGTAACAATATGAGGATATTAGAGCAAAGAGGGGTTAAACATAGAGTTGTTGAATTGGCTGACATTGATGGGCTGCTAGTTGATGTTAAGCACAATTTTAATATATCTAACAAAAACATTACATTTGTAGGAAAACAAGTAAATAAGCAAATTATGGCACGTAAAAAAATACCAGTTGATAAAATCGACGCTTTACCGATTGAAAAAACAGTAGTAAATCAGCCTAAAGAGGTTAGCGGATTTGATTATAACAAAGTTTATACATTTATCCCTAATGGAAAAAGTAAGCATTTAGGTTTAGAGCCTATAAAAATTACAGGTTTTGAGGCTGAATTGTTTATAAAAAAAGGCTACGGAGATGTTAAAACTAACGATTAACGAGAGTAAAAGAACGTTAAAGGATGAATTTATAGACGTTAAACTCTTTGAATTAAAGGCAGCTTATCA
>Ga0129333_10007768_pt1 | contig 10114 bp, 14 predicted proteins | sample CPB6_08_DNA_FD_94474 | JGI IMG/M metagenome (GOLD analysis project Ga0129333, IMG submission 94474) | Freshwater to marine salinity gradient microbial communities from Chesapeake Bay, USA - CPBay_Sum_0.6_0.8_DNA | ecosystem: Environmental > Aquatic > Marine > Coastal | place: USA: Chesapeake...
CCGGCTCGCGCTGAAATTTATCAACGGTTAGGAATCCCAACCGTTGCAACCGTGCTTTGGACAACTGACCAGATTATGCGTCGAATCCTTCCCTCTGGAGCTAAATCCGAGTGGCAAGATGCCTCTGGAAAGGTTCAACTAGCTGAAGTTCAAATTCACCGTGATTGGTTTGGTTATCCAGCGATATCTATCGAAGGTATGACAAAAGCTCGCGTGGCATTTATTACGAGGTTAGGCGATGGCATGATTCCTGACGAACATACCGTGCTACAAGAAGGCGATGTAGTACATGTCTTGGTCAACGATCAGGATATAAACGATGTAGTCACATCTTTATCCCAACCGCCGAGTGATAAATCATGAAGATTGCAATAGCGGGAGCGGGAAATGCTGGACGAGCCATTGCTCGCGAGTTGATTGCAAATGGCCACCAAGTTCTTCTAATCGATAAGAATCCCAAATCATTGAAGATGGATAGCGTCCCAAATGCAGAATGGCTCCTTGCAGATGCTTGTGAAATCTCCACTCTTGATAAAGCGGGCTTGGGTCAATGCCAAGTTCTTGTGGCCGCAACCGGTGATGACAAAGCAAACCTCGTTGCTTCGCTACTTGCGAAAACAGAATACGGAGTACCTCGAGTTGTTGCCCGGGTAAATCATCCAAAGAACGAATGGCTCTTTGACTCTTCATGGGGCGTTGATGTTGCGGTATCTACGCCAAGAATAATTGCAGCGCTAGTAGAGGAAGCGGTAAGCGTCGGTGACGTAGTCCGACTCTTCTCCATAAAGTCCGGCGAAGCTAACCTAGTTGAGATAACTCTTCCCGATAACTCGATTTGTATCGGTAAATCAGTCTCTGAGATCACTCTTCCTAAAGATGCCTCTCTTGCTGCAATCATCCGAGATGGCCACGTAATCGCTCCTTCGCCGCACGACTTATTTAGCGCTGGCGACGAATTGATTTTTGTTGCTTCTGCTGAGGCGGAGAGTCAAATCAAAGGTTGCTTCATCGCAAGTTAAGTAGGTCGTAAATCCTCTCTGAGTTTTGGACCGCTCTTTACAACTCGCCAAGTGAGCCAAGCCGCAACTGCAAATAACGGAAAGCCCATTATCAATCTTGCTGTTCCCAATAGATTTACATTTCCGGATAGATAAAGCGGATACTGGACTATTAAACGAGCCGCAAATAGTCCAACCCAGATCCAGGTAGCTTGTGCATAAATCCGACGACGTATCGGATCCTTTCGCCACTTAAAATTCTCGCCAAGCAATGGTCCGAGCACTAACCCAACTACAGGCCAACGGATGACTACTGAAAACGCATAAGCGGCACCATAAATAGCGTTAGTCCAAAGCCCGGGAAGATAAAAATCTTCTGCTTTCCCGCTGCGATTAGAGAGCCAAGCGCAAAATGCAACACCAATGACTCCTGAAACCGCATGCTGAATGGTGTCTCGCTTAATTAATCGGATAATCGTGACAATCATTGAGAATCCAAGAGCGAGATATGCAGAATCTCTTACATCTTTATTGAAATTGAAGGCGATCAAGAAGATCAGCGCTGGAGCGCCAGAATCAAGGAGTCCTTTCTTGCCACCAAAGGCCGCTAGAACTTTTGCTCTATCCTCATCTTTGCCCTGATTCTCATTCTCAGTATTACTCATGTCTTACCCGTCGATCCAAAACCAGCTTCACCCCTGCTTGTTCCCGGAAGTATTTCTACTTCTACGAACTCAGCCTGAGATACTTCTTGAATAATTAATTGGGCGATCCGCTCGCCTCGTTTGATTGTGATGCTCTTTTCCTTATCTAGATTTATCAAGATGACTTGAATTTCGCCCCGAAAACCGGAATCAATAGTTCCTGGGGCATTGACCATTGATAAGCCCTCTTTGGCAGCTCTACCGGAGCGAGGGTGGATGAACCCGGCAAAACCAGGAGGTAGGGCGATAGCGATTCCAGTCGGCACTAGAGCGCGTTCCATCGACTTTAACTCTAGATCTACCCGTGAATATAGATCGGCTCCAGCATCACCGGCCTTCGCATATGATGGAAGTCGTAAATCTTGATCTAACCGAGTTATTAAAACTTTCATGGGTTTATCTCTAACTCAGGTGCTGCTGACCCGAACAGCGTCGCTCGAAAACTCTCTGGGGCGTTATCAATAAAATGCTCGACAGGTACCGTGATAAAGATTGCGGCCGCTTCTACTGCAATTGGACCCTCTTCGCCACCAATCCTTCCTTCTGCGTGACAGTAAATCTTTCTCCCCATTTGTCCAACTATCTCAGCAGTGATGTAAAGAGTCTTTCCTACTTGAACTGGCATCAAGAATGAAGTCTCAAGACGTCCAGTTACTGCGGGAGCTCTGACTAGCCACATCAGTTTGCCTAAAGCTTCGTCGAATGCGCAGGAAAGTAAGCCACCATGTGCAAGCCCTGGGGCGCCTTGGTGATGCTCACCGACTGTGAATTTTGCGGTGATGGTCATTCCCTCTCCAGCAAAAGCAGTCAGATGTAAACCAGTTGGATGCGATGCGCCACAACCGAAACAATCTTGATTGTGAGAACCAAGAAGTGAGCCAGGTAATGGTGCTTGTGGGTGACGTGGTGGAACCGAAACACCCTCTGGTGGAGTGATGCTTAAGCCGCGCGACATAGTGAGAAGATTACCCTGCTATGCGCGAAGTCATTAGTTGGCCAATTCGAGTCTGGCTACTCTTTATCTTTCTAATCGGAGCAATCCTCATCTCTGTCGGTGTAGCGCTCTCAGATGTAGTTCTGGCGCTCCTCGCCCTGGCGCTCTTTTCTCTAACTCTCTTCTTTTCCTTTAGTTCGCGTCTTTACTTGATTGCATCAAGTCAATTTCTTTCCGTTGGAAAAGCTGGAATAGAGACCCGTTTTATTAAAGAGGTTATCCCTTTAAATGAATCTGAAATGAAATACGAGCGTGGTTCTGGTCTAGACCCTCGCGCTTACCTTGCCCTCAGGTTCTGGGTAAAAGGCGGGATGAAAGTTCTCTTGGATGATCCTCGCGATCCCACTCCGTATTGGCTTGCGAGTACAAGGCGAGCTGACGAATTCAAAAAATATTTAGGCAAATAAATGCGAATTAAGCGCAATCTTTACAGACTGCCTTAGCTCCTTCACCGCGAGCAAGTTGGGTATGGTGATGAACCAAGAAGCATCGTGAGCAGGTGAATTCATTTTCTTGACGTGGAACAACTCTAACTGCGAGTTCTTCACCAGATAAGTCGGCGCCAGGAAGCTCGACATTCTCAGGATCCTCTTCATCAACATCAATCTGAGCGGAAGCAATTTCAGCTCGCTTTGCTTTTAACTCTTCGAGTGATTCCTCATGGAGCTCTTCATCCGTTTTTCGCGGGGTGTCGTAATCTGTTGCCATCGATCTTCACCGCCTCTCAAAAAAAATCTCAACGATTCTTCTGAACCGTCCTCACCTCGGGGCGGATAATGCCCAAACCCAGGGCGCATGTCCTGACCAACGGTCGGCGTGTCGGGATTATTCCCCGCTTAGTCGCTCTTCCTTAACGATTCAGACCTTTGAAGGCCCTCTTGGCGACGCCATCTAGCAATCTCGCCGTGATTTCCAGATGTTAGAACTTCCGGGACTTCTAAACCACGCCAGTTTGATGGCTTGGTGTAGACCGGGTACTCCACTTCACCAATCTCATTATGCGACTCCTCCAATAAAGACTCTGGGTTTCCAATAACGCCAGGTATCAATCTGGTAATTGCTTCAATCATCACAAGCGCCGCAACTTCACCACCATTAAGAACATAATCCCCAATTGAGATTTCATGAACTCGAACGCCATCCATTTTTTTGTAATGCTCTGCGACTCGAGCATCTATTCCTTCATATCGACCGCAGGCAAAGACTAGCTTCTTGGAATCTACTAAGTTGTTAGCTATAGCTTGATTGAATCGCGTTCCACTAGGAGTCAGAATAATAAGATCTAGAACCTCTTCACCGCTCGCTAATTCGGCATCAATTGCTTCACCCCATGGCTCAGGTTTCATCACCATTCCAGCGCCACCGCCATATGGAGTATCGTCAACTGTTCGATGATTATCATAGGTGAACTCACGGAGATCCACGGTCTTGAAGTCAATAACCTTAGATTCGATCGCTTTGCCAATTAAGGAGAGTTTTATTGGTGCGAAGTACTCAGGGAATATTGTTATTGCGGTGATCTTCATATCAATCCCTCCACATTTTTAACAATAATCCTCCGTAACTTGAGATCAAGTTCTGGTACATGCTTCTTCACAAAGGGAATCAGAATTTCACCGCCATCACTTTGACTCCTCACAACCAATGTGTCTTGCGAAGGAAGTTGCAAAATATCGATGACTTCGCCTACAAGCGCGCCACTCTCTAGCAGAACTGAACAGCCGAGAATTTCAGTTGCGTGAAATTCATCTTCGTCGAGCTCTTCACCAGACAACTCAATATTGGCAAGGAGTAGAACATTGCGAAGTTCTTCTGCTTGACTTCTATCTTCCCTGCCTTCAAAGGAGAGGAGGAGGGTTCCGTTGTGATTACGGACTGAAGCAATTCGCAACGGGCCAAGATTTGCAGGCTCTGTATCTAAAACTCCGCCAACAAAAAAGCGCTCTTCTGGTTTATCAGTTCGAACTTCAATCGTAACTTCACCGCGTACGCCATGTGCGCGCCCGATTCTTGCTACGACAAGTTGCACAGATAAGCGCTAGCGCGCTTCGTCCGCCTCGATTAAATCGACGCGAACGCTTCGGCCAGCAAGTGCCGAGACCACGGTACGCAACGCCTTTGCAGTGCGACCATTTCTTCCGATGACCTTGCCGATGTCATCTGGGTGGACGCGCACTTCAAGGGTAGTTCCCCGTCGGCCTTCGCGTTCGGTAATGACAACCTCTGCTGGGTTATCAACTATGCCTTTTACTAAATGCTCAAGGGCCTCATCGATCATTTTCACTCCGTAACGATTCTGAGTTTAGGAAATTACTCAGCTGAAGTTTCAGCAGGTGTCTCAGCGGCTACTTCCGCCACAGCAGCGTCTGGAACAGGAGCTTCGACAACTTCAGTGACTGCTACTGGCTCAGCAGCTGGAGTTTCCTCAGCTGGAGTTGTCTTAGCTGCAAGTTTCTCAGCAGCGCGTTTTTTCATGGTAGTCGCGCCATCTTTTGGTTCGTTCATTGCAGACTTGACGGCGGCCTCATATGCAACGCGCTTATCTGGTCGGGCTGGAAGGGTCTTGAGAGTTCCTTCGCTTCCGGCAATTCCCTTGAACTTTTGCCAATCGCCAGTCACCTTTAATAGCGCCTCTACTGCTTCGGTCGGCTGGGCGCCACTCTTCAACCAATGTTGTGCGCGCTCAGAGTTAACTTCAATCAATGATGGATCCGAGGCTGGCGAATATCGACCAATCTCCTCAATCTTCAAACCATTTCTGGCTTTACGAGAGTCGGCAACAACAATGCGATAGTGCGGAGTACGAATTTTTCCAAGACGTACCAATCTAATTTTTACTGCCACTAGGGCTTACTCCTTATATCTTCGAGCGGTTTTCATCCCAAGAGTGGGACGCCATGGCGATGAGAACCGAACTTTTCTTACAGGTACCGGTCAAGAGGTAGAGGGCTCTTGAACAGGGTCCTAATCCTGCCATGAGGCAGGTAAATCCCCAATTCGAGGGATTCCTAGGGGCTTAGCGCCCTTCTTCAATAGCTCGTTTAGCGGGATTTCCAGAGCGAGACTTCTTCTTGGGTGGGACTTTATTTACGGGCGATCCAAGAGATGGCATACCAGCGGCCATTGCTGGTGGTAGACCCATTCCGCCGGAAAAATTCCCACCTCTCATCTGTTTCATCATCTTCGAAGCGGCGCTAAATCTATCTACAAGATTATTAACTTCACTGACGGTTCTTCCGCTCCCCTTCGCAATTCGACTTCGACGTGAACCGTTGAGAATCTTTGGATTCTTTCGTTCAGTTGGGGTCATCGATTGCACGATTGCTTGAGTACGAATCAACTCATCATCATCCAGTGCATCGATCTGCTTGCGCATTGCCGCGCTATTGGCTCCTGGCAATAAACCTAAGATTTTCGACATTGAACCCATCTTCTTCATGGCCTGAATCTGTTCTAGAAAGTCCTCCAAGGTGAATTCCTCGCCAGCTACAAACTTCTCCTCTAGCCGCTTCGCTGCATCGCCATCAATTGCTCTCTTTGCTTGCTCCGCCAGAGTCGCGATATCTCCGAGCCCAAGGATCCTGGAAGCCATTCGATCGGGATAGAAGTAATCAAAATCAGTGAGTTTCTCACCGGCTGATGCAAAGAGAATTGGTTTCTTTGTAGTCTCCGTTATTGAGAGTGCGGCACCGCCTTTTGCATCGCCATCTAATTTTGTTAAGACAACTGCGTCAAAGCCAACGCCTTCCTCAAATGCTTTAGCAGTTCTAACCGCATCCTGACCGATCATGGCATCTACAACAAAAAGGACCTCATCCGGTGAGACTGCGTTCTTGATCTCACTTGCCTGCTGCATCAGCTCTTCGTCGATACCGAGACGTCCGGCGGTGTCGACAATCACGACATTGAATAATTTTGACTTAGCAATTTCGATACCGCTCTTGGCAACTGAGACTGGATTGCCAGAGCCATTTCCTGGCTCAGGAGCATGAATCGGCACACCAATTGATTGAGCGAGGAGAGTTAACTGTGTAACTGCATTTGGTCGCTGAAGGTCGGCAGCTACAAGTAACGGGGTGTTGCCCTGCTCTTTTAGAAAGAGCGCGAGCTTTCCAGCAAGAGTTGTCTTACCTGAACCTTGTAGTCCAGCGAGCATGATTACCGTGGGCGGATTCTTTGCAAAGCGGATGCGACGGGCTGGCCCGCCCAGAATTTCAACAAGTTCTGAGTTAACTATCGAATAAATTTCCTGAGATTGGTTTGTGCTCTTTCGGATCTCAGGCAGCGCTTGGATTGAGCGCTCTTTAACTCGAGCAACGAACCGTTCAACTACCGAGAGCGCTACATCGCCATCTAAGAGCGCTAAACGAATCTCTTCGGCCACCGAATCGATATCGCTCTCTGAGATCCTTCCTTTGCCCCTTAGCGTTGCAAAGGCTGAGGGGAATTTCTCAGAGAGCGACTCGAACACGGCGCGAGCCTACTAAATTGCAGCCTCTCCTGATTCGCCAGTCCTGACTCGAACAACATCATGAACCGGCGTGGTCCATACCTTTCCATCACCAATCGAGTTTGTGGAAGCTGTCTTCACTATCACATTGATAATGCCCTTCGCGTCTTTATCTTCAGCAAGGATTTCCAATCGCACTTTTGAAATCAAATCGATTGGGTACTCGGCACCTCGATAGACCTCAACATGGCCACCTTGTCTTCCCATTCCAGATACTTCTGAAACGGTCATCCCTTTAACCCCGGCGGCTCGAAGTGCCTCTTTAACTTCCTCGAACGCGGCCGGCTTGATAATCGCTGTAATCAGTAACATCAGCGTCCTCCCTTGAATACTCCGCCTAGTTCATAGGCTGACTCAGCGTGATAAACGAGATCCACTCCGGCGATTTCCTCTTCACGCTTTACGCGAATTCCGATTGTCTTATCGAGAATCTTTCCGAGTAGGAATGTCACAATGAAGCAGTAGCCAATAACGGCGACACAAGCGATCGCCTGTTTGATCAATTGATCAGCACCACCTCCGTAGAGAAGGCCATCGACTCCTGCAGGCGCCGCGCTAGATGCAAAGACACCAACAAGAAGCGACCCAGCTAGCCCTGAGACCAAGTGGACTCCAACAACATCTAGCGAATCGTCATAGCCAAACTTGTACTTCAATCCGACGGCGTAAGCAGAGAGGATCGAGGAGATGGCTCCAACCAAAATCGCCCCAACTGGAGTGACTGATGAGCAAGCCGGTGTTATTGCTACAAGGCCTGCAACGATTCCCGATGCTGCGCCAAGAGTTGTGGAGTGGCCATCGCGAATTTTTTCGACCAAGAGCCATGCGAGCATTCCTGCACCAGTTGCGACAATCGTATTAAAGAATGTAACGCTAGCTAGATAGTTTGAGCCAACTGCTGAGCCCGCATTAAATCCAAACCAACCAAACCATAGAAGCGCGGCGCCTAACATAACCATCGTAAGGTTGTGAGGCTTAAATGGCTTTGAGCCGAAACCTACGCGCTTGCCAAGTACAATTGCTAAAGCGAGGGCGGCAACGCCAGCATTAATGTGTACAGCGGTGCCTCCAGCGAAATCAATCGCTGCTAGATCGTTGGCGATCCAGCCGCCTGGATCAGATTCGCCACCATCAAAGTCGAATACCCAGTGAGCGATTGGGAAGTAAACCAACGTCACCCAGATTCCTGCGAATAGAACCCAGGCGCCAAATTTCATTCGATCAGCAACGGCTCCCGATATCAACGCAACCGTTATCACGGCAAACATTGCCTGGAAGGCCGCAAAGAGAATTGTTGGAATTCCGCCAAAGAGCGCATCCTCGCTCAAGAGCGCAGTTAACCCAATGAACTCCGTGGGATCGCCAAGTAAACCTGAACCTAAATCTTTTCCAAATGTCATTGAGTATCCGTAAATAACCCAAATGACTCCGACTACTCCCATTGATACAAAGGACATCATGATCATATTGAGAGCGCTTCGTGCGCGAACTTGTCCGCCGTAGAAGAGCGCCAGACCTGGTGTCATCAGAAGAACCAAGGCAGTGCTCACCAACATCCAAGCGGTATCACCTGTATTGATAGCCATTTATTCACTTCTCTATCTTGATTTGCCAATTCGACCCTGAATTAGCTGAGGGGGAAAGAATCTTGGCTATGTGTTACGGGGTCTCGTCCGGTCAGGTTTCGCTTCGGTGACTTAATTAAGTTGAGCGTTACGGTTGTGTTAACAAGCCTGCTACATAGGCGGAGGGCTCAAAAATCTCCAGGTCTGCCTCGCCCTCCCCGGTTCCAATCAATTTCACTGGGACTTGAAGGGTCCGCTCCGTTGCCAGTGCTATCCCGCCCTTCGTCGATCCATCAAGCTTGGTAACGATTAATCCCGTAAGGGTGACTGCTTCCATAAATGATTTCGCTTGAGTAATTCCATTTTGTCCGGTGGTTCCATCCAAAACAAAGAGAACTTCATCAATTGGGGTTACCTTCTCGACAACTCGACGGACCTTTGTAAGTTCTTCCATCAAGTTATTTTTCGTATGCAATCTTCCCGCTGTATCAATGATCAAGATGTCGAAGTGCTCTGATGTAGCTTTGGTGGCAGCATCAAATGCAACAGATGCAGGATCGCCATTTGGCTTGCCGACTACTACCGGCGTACCGATTCGTTCACCCCAGGTGCTTAACTGCTCAACGGCGGCTGCTCTAAAGGTATCTGCAGCCGCCAATAAAACTTTCTTGCCCTCACCCTTGAAGAGTTTGGCCATTTTGGCAACTGAGGTTGTCTTTCCAGTTCCATTTACTCCAACCACAAGGATTGTGGTGACTCTTGCAGGCTTGAATTCAATTGACCTTGCACCTTGTGAGAGCGAGCCAAGAATTTTCTCGGTTACCTTCTCTTCTAGAACTTCAGCGCGCTCTCTTTCAACCAGTTTAATTATCTCTTCCGTAAATTCCGCGCCGATATCTGATTCAATCAGGACGCGACGAAATTCATCAATATCCTCAGGTGTTGCCTTGTTCCTCGAGAATTTGGCGAAGAAGGAACCAAATAGACCCATCTAATTAATCGTTCTAAACAGATTCGGTTTCAACTTCACGGAGCCTTTGTGAGATGACTTCTGAGACTCCATCGCCTCGCATGGTCACGCCATATAGCGAATCAGCAATCTCCATGGTTCGTTTCTGATGGGTGATGATGATTAACTGTGAAGCGGCGCGAAGTTCCTCAAGGACTGTGAGAAGGCGACCAAGGTTTACATCATCTAGGGCAGCCTCAACCTCATCTAGAACATAGAACGGGCTTGGGCGCGCCTTAAAGATTGCCACTAGGAGCGCAACCGCTGTTAGCGATCGCTCGCCGCCTGAGAGGAGTGATAGCCGCTTGACTCGCTTACCAGGTGGACGGGCTTC
>Ga0129333_10007772_pt1 | contig 10111 bp, 5 predicted proteins | sample CPB6_08_DNA_FD_94474 | JGI IMG/M metagenome (GOLD analysis project Ga0129333, IMG submission 94474) | Freshwater to marine salinity gradient microbial communities from Chesapeake Bay, USA - CPBay_Sum_0.6_0.8_DNA | ecosystem: Environmental > Aquatic > Marine > Coastal | place: USA: Chesapeake Bay...
GGAAGTCGTCGAGTTCAAGGGCGGCAAGAAGCAGGTCGTGCAGAAGAAGGTCTTCCCCGGCTACATCCTCGTTCGCTGCATCCTCGACGACCAGAGCTGGTACTGCGTGCGCAACACGCCCGGCATCACCGGTTTCGTCGGCCAGAGCCAGCGCGGCGAGAAGCCGACGCCCCTCTCGCGACGCGAGGTCGACACCTTCTTGTCGGCCAAGGCCGACGATCAGCAGGCCGCCAGCCGCCGCAAGCCGAAGCTCGAGTACGAGGTGGGAGAGGGCGTTCGCGTGAAGGAAGGCCCCTTCGCCGATTTCACCGGCCAGGTGGCCGAGATCAACATCGACCACATGAAGCTGAAGGTGCTCGTGAACATCTTCGGCCGCGAAACGATGGTCGAGATGGACTTCAGCCAGGTGGCGAAGCTCTAGACCACCGGCAGACTGACGGACCGAAAGAAAGGCACGCCCCATGGCGAAGAAGAAACTCACCGCGATCGTCAAGATCCAGATTCCGGCCGGCAAGGCCACCCCGGCCCCGCCGGTCGGTACCGCGCTCGGACCCCACGGCGTGGCGATCATGGACTTCGTGAAGGCGTACAACGCCGCAACCGAGAGCCAAGTCGGAACCATCATTCCGGTCGAGATCAGCATCTTCGAGGATCGCTCGTTCACCTTCAAACTGAAGACTCCGCCGACCCCGGTGCTCCTGCGTCAGAAGGCCGGCCTCGAAAAGGCCAGTTCGACGCCCGGCAAGACCGTGGTCGGCTCGGTGACCGAGGCCGACATCGAGGAAGTCGCCAAGATCAAGATGCCCGACCTCAACGCCAACGATCTCGAAGCCGCCAAGCAGCAGGTGCGCGGCACGGCTCGTTCGATGGGGCTCACGGTAAAGTAACCACTTCGCAAGAACGTCTGGTTCGGGATCACCTCGCCCGGCCGACGCAGAGATCCCGCCGAGGCGGGAGAGGGAGACAGTCATGTCAGGCAAGAAGTACGACGACGCCGTCAAGCGTTACGACCGCGACCAGGAGTTCACACCCACCGAAGCCCTCGGTCTGGTGAAGACCATGGCCACGGCCAAGTTCGACGAAACCGTCGAGGTTGCGATCCGTCTCGGTGTCGATCCGCGCAAGGCCGACCAGGCGGTTCGCGGCACCGTCGCTTTGCCGTCGGGCACCGGCAAGAACCTGCGGGTCGCGGTGTTCGCCGCTGGCTCGGCCGCCGAGGAGGCCCGCAAGGCCGGAGCCGATCTGGTCGGAGCCGACGATCTCGCCGCTGAGATCGAAAAGGGCAACTTCGACTTCGATCTGGCCATCGCCACCCCCGACATGATGCCTCTCGTCGGTCGACTCGGTCGCGTCCTCGGTCCGCGCGGACTGATGCCGAACCCCAAGACCGGCACCGTCACCCAGGACGTGGGTCGCGCGGTCGGCGAGTTCAAGGGTGGCAAGGTCGAGTACCGCACCGATCGCTACGGCAACGTGCACGTGCAACTCGGCAAGGTGAGCTTCTCGCTCGAGGCCATCGAGGCCAACTTCCGCGCCGTCGTGGAGGAGATCCAGCGGGCCAAGCCGGCTTCGGCCAAGGGTCGTTACCTGAAGAAGATCACCGTGTCGTCCACCATGGGCCCCGGTGTCCGCATCGACCTCAATCGTCTTCGCCCCGAATCCGTCTGATCACGTCTTCGTGTGGGCCGGTGGATTTGCCGCCGCCCACCGCTAGTTTCCGAGTCCACATACCGCTTGCCAGAGACAGTCGGTCCACCGTGAGGTGGTGAAAGACCAGAGGAGGTCGCGAAAGCGTCCGCCGAACGGTCGCCAACCGAGGCGAAGACTGCCGGAGCCCTTTCGCTCCTCGTGGTGTTCGCACGTGCGAGCCCCGAGTCGAAGCGAAAGGAGGAAAACATGGAGAAGCCCCGTCCGGAGAAGGTCGCGACGGTCGCCGAGATCGCCGAAAAGTTCGCGGCGGTGAGCGTGGTCTTCGTGTCCGAGTACCGCGGTCTCACCGTCGGTCAGTTGGCCGATCTGCGCAATGCTCTGCGTCCCGTGGGAGGTGAGCACAAGGTGTACAAGAACACCCTGGCTCGCCGAGCCGCCAACGAAACCGGCAATTCGGCCCTGGTCGAACTGCTGTCGGGTCCGAGCGCACTCACCTTCGTGAACGGCGATGCCGCCGGTGTCGCCAAGGCCCTGCGCGAGTACGCCAAGACCAATCCCTTGCTGGTTCTGAAGGGAGGCAGTTTCGGTGGAGCCGCGCTGTCGGCCAAGGACGTCGAAGCCCTCGCCGACCTGCCGCCGCGCGAAGTTCTGCTGGCCCAGCTCGCTGGTGCCATCCAGGCTCCGCTCGTCAAGACCGCCGGTCTCCTGCAGGCTCTGCCGCGCAAGACGGCCTACGGCCTGAAGGCGTTGCTCGATCAGAAGTCGGCGGCCTGACCGTCGGCTCGACCGATCCGAGTTTCCAACCATCGTCGACGCGAGAAATCGTCGACACCAGAATTCGTCACCACGACGAGAAACAACTTCACGAAAAACAACCGAAAGAAAAGGAACAAGACATGTCTCTCACCAAGGATCAGATCCTGGACGGCATCGCCGCCCTCACCGTCATCGAACTGAAGGAACTGCTCGACGCCTTCGAGGAGAAGTTCGGCGTGACCGCCGCTGCTCCCGTGGCTGCCGTGGCCGTCGCCGCCGCCCCGGGTGGCGGAGGAGCCGCCGCTGCCGAGGAGAAGGACGAGTTCGACGTGGTGCTGGCCGACGCCGGCGCTCAGAAGATTCAGGTCATCAAGGTCGTGCGCGAGCTCACCAACCTCGGTCTCAAGGAGGCCAAGGACCTCGTCGACGGTGCACCGAAGACGCTCCTCGAGAAGGTCGGCAAGGACGACGCCGAGAAGGCCAAGGCCAAGCTCGAAGAGCAGGGAGCCAAGGTCGAGGTCAAGTAATCGACCGAGACCCGGTGTTTCGTCGAGGTCGAGTCATCGACCGAGACCCCCGTTTCGACGGGAATCGAGTGTTCTGACCGCCCGGGGGAAACCCCGGGCGGTTCGGTTTTTCGGGTCAAGGGGCCCGATTCGAGTCGGAAATGGCCGCCGAGAGCCCGATTGTGCGGGTTCGGGGCGGAGATGCTTGACCGGCGCCGGGTCGGGGCATACGGTTTCCCCGAGCGCGCCCCACCCGGCAAAAGTGCTGGTTGCGGGTTGGGAGTCCGTGCCCCGAGGGGTAGTGTTGCCGGTTGCCGTGCGCCACCGTTTGCTTCGTGTCTCTTCTTCGTCGTCCCTTGGCGTGCCTTCGTATCCCGTCCGCCCGCTGATCTGAGGAGCTGTCCGTGGTCAATCGTTCCACGTCCCGTGAGCGCTATTCGTTCGCCAATCTCGAGGAGCGCCTCGACATCCCGAACTTGCTCGACATTCAAAAGGCCAGCTTCGCGCACTTCATGCGCGACGGGTTGCGCCAGACCTTCCGTGACATCGGCAAGATCGAGGACTTCGCCGGCAACTTGTCGCTCGAACTCGAGTTCGATCCCGACAACCCGTTCCACTGCCCGAAGCCCAAGTTCACCGAGGAGGAGTGCCGTCAGAAGGGACTCACCTACCAGTCGTCGATTCTGGTGAAGGCCACCTTCTCCAACAAGGCCACCGGTGAGCTGCGCGAACAGTTGTTGCTGCTGGGCGAGTTCCCGCGGATGACCGACAAGGGCACCTTCATCTGGAACGGCACGGAACGAGTGGTGGTGTCGCAGCTCGTGCGCAGCCCCGGTGTGATCTTCGAGCCGGGTGAGCGCTACCGCCTCCGCAACCTCTCGAAGCACCAGTTGGTCAAGGGCACCATCCATCCGCAGCGCGGCGAGTGGCTCGAGTTCGACGTCGAGCAGAAGCCCGGCAAGAGCGTCACCGCCGGTGGCCGCGTGGCTCGCAAGCGTCGCATGAGCGTGTTCACGATCCTTCGAGCCCTCGGCTACGACGACGAGCGCCTGCCCGGATTCATCGACCGTTTCGTGTCGCACTTCGACTTCCTCGAGGACCAGTGGGACAAGGAGCGCAACACTGCCCCCACGCAGAACGAGGCCTTGCTCGAGATCTACAAGCGCGTGAAGCCGGGCGAGCCGCCCACGCTTCCGGCCGCCCTCGCCTATTTCCGCGGGGCGTTCTTCGACTCGAAGAAGTACGAACTCTCCACCGTGGGTCGGTACAAGATCGACCGCAAGTTGAACGACGAACTGAATCGTCTCGACACGATGTTCGGCAAGGGCGCGCGAGCCTGTGGCGATTTCTTCGAGGCCCGGATCGACGAAAAGTTCTACCGCACCGACGAGAGCGATCAGGGCAAGGTGCTCGCTCCCAACGAGGTGTTGGCCACGATCTCCTACATGCTGAACCTCGTCAAGCAGGAGCCCGGTTACCGCCTCGACGATCAGGATCACTTCGCCAACCGCCGCATCCGTTCGGTGGGCGAGCTCATCCAGAACCAGGTGAAGATCGGTCTGTCGCGCATGGAGCGCGTCGTGCGCGAGCGCATGAGCACCCAGGACGTCGAGTCGATGACTCCGTACACGCTCGTGAACATCCGACCGGTCACGGCCGCCATCAAGGAGTTCTTCGGAACCAGCCAGCTCTCGCAGTTGATGGACCAGGTCAACCCGCTGTCGAGCCTCACCCACCGTCGTCGTCTGTCGGCGCTCGGCCCGGGCGGTCTCAGCCGCGAGCGTGCCGGCTTCGAGGTCCGCGACGTGCACTTCTCGCACTACGGCCGCATGTGTCCCATCGAGACTCCCGAAGGTCCGAACATCGGTCTCATCGGTGCGCTCGCCACGTACGCCAAGGTCAACGAGCACGGTTTCATCGAGACGCCGTACCGCGTGGTCAAGAACGGCCGCGTCACCAACGAGATCAAGTACATGGCCGCCGACGAGGAAGAGAAGTACGTCGTCGCCCAGGCCAACACCCCGGTCAACCCCGACGGGACCTTCCAGCAGGAGAAGATCCTCGTCCGCAAGGCACCGCAGGCGGCCAGCCTCGAACAGCTGAAGGGCATGCTCGAGGCCGAGAACTTCTTTGGCGCCACGACCGACGTGTTGCTCGTGAAGCCCGACGAGGTCGAATTGCTCGACGTCTCGCCGAAGCAGATCGTCTCGGTGGCCACGGCTCTGATTCCGTTCCTCGAGCACGACGACGCCAACCGCGCGCTCATGGGTGCGAACATGCAACGTCAGGCCGTCCCGCTCGTGCGTTCCGAGGCTCCCTACGTGGGTACCGGAATCGAGCGCAAGGTCGCGGCCGACGGAGCCGACCTCATCCTCGCCATCGACGACGGCGAGGTCACCGAGGTCAACGGTTCGCAGATCACGGTGCAGTACAAGAACGAGGGCAAGAGGGTCTATCGCCTTCTCAAGTTCCGTCGTTCGAACCACAACACCTGCGTCAACCAGCTGCCTCGCGTGGTGCAGGGCCAGAAGCTCCGCAAGGGCGACCTCATCGCCGACGGGTCGTCCACTGATCAGGGTGAACTCGCTCTCGGCAAGAACCTCCTCGTGGCCTTCATGACCTGGGAGGGCTACAACTTCGAGGACGCGATCATCCTCTCCGACCGACTGGTGCGCGACGACGTTCTGACGTCGATCCACATCCACGAGTACAAGATCGACGCGCGCGACACCAAGCTCGGTCCCGAGGAAATCACCCGCGACATCCCCAACTTGTCCGACGACATCCTCCGCGACCTCGACGAGCGCGGAGTCATCCGTGTCGGTGCCGAGGTCGGCCCGGGTGACGTGCTGGTGGGCAAGGTCACGCCGAAGGGCGAAACCGAACTCACCCCCGAGGAGCGCCTGTTGCGCGCCATCTTCGGCGAGAAGGCTCGCGAGGTGCGCGACACATCGTTGAAGGTGCCTCACGGCGAAGGTGGCAAGGTCATCCACGTCAGCGTGGTCGACCGTGAGGGTGGCGAACTGGCTCCCGGTGTGAACCAGGAGGTCAAGGTGCTCGTCGCCCAGAAGCGCAAGATCAGCGTCGGCGACAAGTTGGCCGGACGCCACGGCAACAAGGGAGTCATCTCGAAGATCCTCCCGCAGGCCGACATGCCCTACCTCGCCGACGGAACCCCCGTCGACATCATCCTCAACCCCCTCGGCGTGCCGTCGCGCATGAACGTGGGCCAGGTTCTCGAGGCGCACCTCGGGTACGCGGCTCGCTGGGGTTGGACCGGCAAGGACGGATCCAAGGTCGGTGAGTCGCCGTTGCGCGGCACCGAGTCCAAGACCCGTCCGAGCACCCAGCCGGCCAGTTACATCGCGACGCCGGTGTTCGACGGCGCCCACTGGGACGAGGACGACAAGTCCGGCAAGCATCCGACCATCGTCGAGATCTTCCAGAACCTCAACCCCGAGGGGCAGCAGGTCACGACCGGCGAACCGGTCCGCCTCATCGGCAACGACGGCAAGACCACCCTGTACAACGGTCGCACCGGCGAGCCGTACGACAACCGGATCATGGTCGGCTACATGTACATCCTGAAGCTGTCGCACCTCGTGGACGACAAGATCCACGCGCGTTCGACCGGCCCCTACAGCATGATCACCCAGCAGCCGCTCGGTGGCAAGGCCCAGTTCGGTGGCCAGCGTTTCGGCGAGATGGAAGTGTGGGCGCTCGAGGCCTATGGCGCCGCGTACTGCCTGCAGGAGTTGCTCACCGTGAAGTCCGACGACGTCCTCGGTCGCACCAAGGTGTACGAGGCGATCGTCCAGGGTCACAACATCCCCGAGCCGGGCATTCCGGAGAGTTTCCGAGTGCTCATGAAAGAGATGCAGGCGCTCTGCCTCAACGTCGAAGTCCTCGGACGCGACGGCTCCGAGATCGACATCAAGGAGATCGACGAGGAGCTCTACGAGGCCCAGCAGAGCCTCGGCATCAACATCAGCCGTCCCGAGCGCGGAAGCGACCAGGACGACCGCGAGCGCGCCGGCTTCCGCCGCTGAACACACCCCAGAACGCGAACCCACCAGAGAGAGCGAGAGAGACATGCTCGACGTGAACGAATTCGAACAATTGCGCATCGGTCTTGCCACGCCGGACCAGATCCGTTCGTGGACCACCGAGAGGCAGGCGGGCGACAAGGAAGTCAAGAAGCCCGAGACCATCAACTACCGCACCCTGCGCCCGGAGCGCGATGGTCTCTTCTGCGAGCGGATCTTCGGACCCACCCGCGACTGGGAGTGCGCCTGCGGCAAGTACAAGCGCGTTCGTTTCAAGGGCATCACCTGCGACAAGTGCCTGGTCGAAGTCACCCGCTCGAAGGTGCGCCGCGAGCGCATGGGGTACATCAACCTGGCCGCCCCGGTCGTCCACATCTGGTACCTCCGTGGCACCCGTTCGTGGTTGGCCTACCTGCTCGGTGGCCTCGAGCCGCGCGAGGAGTTGAAGGCCAAGCAGCTCGAGAAGGTCATCTACTTCGCCGCCTATCTCGTGACGGCGGTCGACCGCGAGAAGATCGACGCCGAGGTGTCCGAACTCGAAAAGGAGCTCCTCGGCGAGATCGAGACCATCGAGAAGGAGCGCGACCGTCGGATCGACGCCGCCTTCAAGGACTTCGAGAAGGAGGCCGCGCGCCTCGAGTCGGAGGGTGCCAAGGATTCCGAGTTGAAGTCGGCCCAGCGCAACAACGAACGCCGCATCGAGGAACTCCGCAGCGAGTACCAGGCCGAGATCGACCTCGTGAAGCGCACCTGGGACGAGTTCCAGAACCTGCATCCCCGCCAGATCATCGACGACGAGGGACTCTGGCGTGAGTTGGTCGGTCGCTACTCCGACTACTTCCAGGGTGGCACCGGCGCCGAGGCCATCCAGGCCCTCATTCGCGCCATCGACTTCGACGAGGAAGAGCGTCGGCTCCGCGAGGCGATCGATCCGCAGGAGGGTCAGAAGCCGCTCAGTGCGCAGCGCAAGCAGAAGGCGATCAAGCGCCTGAAGATCGTGGCCTCGTTCAACAAGCGCGACGAGTACGGCCGTCGTGTGAACGATCCGATGGCCATGATCCTCGACGCCGTTCCGGTGATCCCGCCCGACCTGCGTCCGATGGTGCAACTCGACGGTGGCCGCTTCGCGACCTCCGACCTCAACGACCTGTACCGCCGGGTCATCAACCGCAACAACCGTCTCGCCCGACTCATGGGCATGTACGCGCCGGACATCATCGTCAACAACGAGAAGCGCATGCTCCAGGAAGCGGTCGACGCGTTGTTCGACAACGGTCGTCGTGGCCGTCCGGTCACCGGACCCGGAAGTCGTCCGCTGAAGTCGCTGTCCGACATGTTGAAGGGCAAGCAGGGTCGTTTCCGTCAGAACCTGCTCGGAAAGCGCGTCGACTACTCGGGTCGTTCGGTGATCGTCGCCGGTCCGACCCTGAAGCTGCACCAGTGCGGTCTGCCGAAGTTGATGGCCCTCGAGTTGTTCAAGCCGTTCGTGATGAAGCGTCTCGTCGACATCGCCTACGCGCTCAACATCAAGAGCGCCAAGCGCATGGTCGAGCGTCGCCACCCGCGCGTCTGGGACGTGCTCGAGGAGGTCATCCGCGAGCACCCGGTGCTGCTGAACCGCGCACCCACCCTGCACCGTCTCGGCATCCAGGCCTTCGAGCCGGTGTTGGTGGAGGGCAAGGCGATCCAGATCCATCCGCTCGTCTGCACGGCGTTCAACGCCGACTTCGACGGTGACCAGATGGCCGTGCACGTTCCGTTGTCGGCCGAAGCGCAGGCCGAGGCCCGCGTGCTCATGCTGAGCGCCAACAACCTGTTGTCGCCGGCATCGGGTCGCCCGATCGTCACGCCGACCCAGGACATGATCATCGGTGCGTACTACCTCACCGTCACCGAGGCCGGCGAGAAGGGCGAGGGCCGCGTCTTCCGCCACAACTGGGAGGTTCTGCGCGCCCTCGACGAGGGTTCGCTCCACTTGCACGCCGCCATCAAGGTGCGTCGGGACGGTTCCAGTTTCGACACCACAGCCGGTCGGCTCTTGTTCGAGGAGGCTCTCCCCGCCGATTACGCCGAGCACTTCGGTCACATCGAGGCTCCGCTCCGCAAGGGCGAAATGGGCCGCGTGGTGGAGAACCTCGTCGGTCATTACTCGCGCGCGGTGGTCGCCGAGTCGCTCGACGCCATCAAGAACGTGTGCTACCGCTACGCGTCCCAGTCGGGTCTCACGGTGTCGATCGACGACGTGAAGACACCGGTCGCCAAGAAGGCTCTGCTCGAGGCGGCCGAGGAGAAGGCCGGCAAGGTGGAGAGTCTCTTCCTGCGCGGTGTCATCACCGACGGTGAGCGTCGTCAGCAGGAGGTCCAGATCTGGACCGAGGCCACCAACGACGTCCAGAAGGCGATGACCGAGGCCTTCGCCGCCCAGCGATTCAACCCGATCGACGTCATGGTCGGTTCGGGTGCCCGTGGCAACATGACCCAGATGCGCCAGATCGCGGGTATGCGCGGACTGGTGGCCAACCCTCGCGGTGACATGATTCCGCGTCCGATCAAGAGCAACTTCCGTGAGGGTCTCGAGACGCTCGAGTACTTCATCGCCACGCCGGGCGCCCGCAAGGGTCTGGTCGACACCGCTCTGCGAACCGCCGACTCGGGTTACCTCACGCGCCGTCTGGTCGACGTGGCTCAGGAACTCATCGTGCGGATCGACGACTGCGGGACGAACCTCGGCGTCTGGATCGATCAGGTCGAGCCCGACACCGCCAACAAGCGCACCTATCTCGACACCAAGTTGTTCGGTCGGGCCTTGGCCAGCGACGTCGAGTTGTCCGATGGCACCGTCGTCACCCGCAACACCATCGTCGACACGACGCTCATCGAGAAGTTGCAGAACGATCCGAAGGTGTCGCGTGTGCGCGTGCGTTCGGTGCTCACCTGCGACGCCGAGCAGGGAATCTGCGCGTTGTGCTACGGCCGTTCGCTGGCCACCACCACGCCGATCGAACTCGGTGAGGCGGTGGGCGTGATCGCGGCGCAGTCGATCGGCGAGCCGGGAACCCAGCTCACCATGCGTACCTTCCACACCGGTGGTGTGGCGGGCAAGGACATCGCCGGTGGTCTGCCCCGCGTCGTCGAGCTCTTCGAGGCCCGCAC
>Ga0129333_10007774_pt1 | contig 10110 bp, 11 predicted proteins | sample CPB6_08_DNA_FD_94474 | JGI IMG/M metagenome (GOLD analysis project Ga0129333, IMG submission 94474) | Freshwater to marine salinity gradient microbial communities from Chesapeake Bay, USA - CPBay_Sum_0.6_0.8_DNA | ecosystem: Environmental > Aquatic > Marine > Coastal | place: USA: Chesapeake...
TACTTCACGACAATAATCGTTAATAATCTCAAACTTATTTTTACTAAGCGTAAAAAATACTCTGAGAAAATTAACGATTATTTTGAAATGAAGTTTGGTCAGAGTCCTAGTTCTCTGTAAACAGCATCATTATTAGTGATGACTGAAACATTGTTATCCTTAACTACAATTAAGGAAGGTACTCTGTTGATACGAGTCTTAATATCGAAAGACTCTCTAAGCATTTGAGTTCCATCTGGGATGTCCCAAGAATCTAGAACATAAATTTCCCTGTTCATAAATCCTTGATCATGATGTGAAGTACGAAGTCTGGTCAACAACTTACCGCAAACCTCATCCCAATCGCTAACAAGCAGAAAAGTTGCTTGTCTCTGAGGTGTCTCTAATGTTTCTAGAGTATCCTCCAACTGAACGTGGCGATTAAGAAACGTCAACTTAAAATTATACATTTCACTTAGTAGTTTCAGGTGTATCTGGAAGAACTTCCACAGGTGCTGCTGGATCAGTAATCTCGGTTACTGGATTCTCCAGTGGTTCAGCGGGACCCGTTTCAGTAGTGTCCTGACCATACAACTCTTTCTCAAGCTTTTCAACATCAACTCCAGATTCCTTAAGTTGTTCTCTCATGGCAGGGTCTGAGAGAGACTGCTTGGCTAAAACTGAAAGTTGTTGATTAATAGCACCAATCCCGTTGAAGAAGATTTGCTTTACAAAATTTTCTTCATCGAGTTGTGGGGGCTTTACTTGACTAGACCAATTTTTAAAGGCTTGAGCCTCATCATCATTAAATTTAATTACAATTTGCATACGTCCTCTTGATTTATATCTAACTTTAGCTTTTGCTTTACCACTATTTAAATAAAGCTTTTCGCTCATGTTGTCTATGATAGTACACCGGAGATACTTATGGAAGACAATTTTGATTTTTCTGCTCTAAAAAAGAAGAAGCGTAAGAACAGTCGTACAAAAGGTAACACTTTTGAAAGAAAAGTTTGTGGAATTTTGAACGAGCACTTCAACACTACAGATTTTAACAGGTCTCCGGGGTCAGGGGCGTTTGCTAACACGCACAAACTACCAGATCACTTAAAAGTTTACGGAGACCTTCTAACTCCTCTTAATTTTAAATATATTATTGAATGTAAGAAGGGTTATAATAAAGAAGGATTAGGAAGTTTATTTAATAAGAGATCAGATATTTACAATTTTATCAAACAAGCATCTGATGATGCAAGAAAAATCCAGAAAAAATGGATAGTCATCTTTCAACAAGACAGAAAAGATACACTTGCTATATTACCGTACGATGATATCGTATCTACTTCTGCTGGAATAGAATACCACATCGTAATGTTTGGAGACGATAAAGACGGATGGAATATTATTATGAAATTAGAAGACTTACTTAAGTTAACTACATTAGACTTCTGGACTAATAATCTTCAAAAGTAATTCTTTTTGTTGTTCTAACATTTCTTTAATTAAAGAAAGTTTTATATTGTAATTTTCTCTTTGCCCAACTGCACCTTCAAATCCTTGTTTACGTTTTTTACTTCTTCTCTCAACAGAATTACCATTCACAGAAGAAACATAAGACCCAGCAGAACCTCCTGAAAAATCAGAGGTAATACTCATCGTAGCTCGATCACCCTCTTTCCAGCAACCACCATCACTATCATGACAGTCTGCTGAAATACCAAAGCCATTAGCTAATAATTTTATTTCTCCTTTACCAGACATTAAATCTTCAATATGAGCTTGTACTACATCATTATGAATAAATGTATTACTGGTTCTTTCCCTGAAATTACTCTCTATAACGACAGTAGAGTTTTTGGAAGAGCCTCCCCTAACCATTAATTCCATTCCAAAAGCTCTTCTTTCTTCCATAGCTCTTTTAGTTAAGTTACCATTTGAGTCTCTCTCATTTGCTAGTTTTTTTCTTCTAGCATTTTGTAAGTAATAAGTTGCCTCCATCAAAGTTTCTTTCATTAACTTTTCTCTTTTCTGTCTTGCCTCAGGATCTTTTATCTTTGTGATGGCTTCAGCATGTTTTCTAGCAGAGTCTAATAAATTTTTTACCTTCGTTGCATCTTTGCTTTCAACAGTTTTTAAATCTATTTCTATTTCTTTTCTTATATCTCCAAACATGTCAATTACTTTTTCTGCTCCGTCTGCTGTTACTGGTTTCCCTCCTTGAGTTACAGTATCAATCTTAGCAGCTAACTGAGAAATTCTTAATAGTTTTGCATTGTACTCTTTAACTTTTTTTACTGCTTCAATTGCTTGATTTTTTGGTATTCCTACAGACTCCGCTCTTTGAATAACTGTTTCTCGTAGTTGTTGTGCTTCATGTTGTTCTAATTTTCTTAAATTCTTTTGATACTTTTTGTTAAAAGTATCTGAGTATCCCTGATCTTTTTCTGATATAATTAATTCACAAATATCATCGGTGTTTTCTGCAGAGGTTGTACCTAAAGTTGTTTCTCCTTTTTTACCTACTTTTGTTTTTAATGAAGGTCTTATAGTGTGAACCATACAAGGAACTTTACCAGCACAACGTTGTGATGCTATACTTTTTAACTCTGAATATTCTTTATAGCTAGTAGTAGTTGGGTCAGTTACATCATCCTCAAAAATAGATGCTAACTTAGGGTCATTTATATCATAAGATTCAAACACTTCTCCTGTAGACTCGGAAGCAGACCTAGCTTTATTTTCATCAAAGTAGAATAATGCTAAGTCTGCTTTTCTATTAGCTCCACGTTTTTGTCCAGTAACAACACTCCAATCAGCTAGCTTAACAGCTTTTTGTTGTTGAATCATAACTGTAGCAAATGTTCCAACTTGTATTGCGGTCTTTATGATTTTATCTAATTCTTTTGGATCGTTAACATTGATACCTTCGTTCGCAGCTAATTCTTTTATTTGATCATGAAATGAATTAATTTGTTCTACTTTTTCTGACTCACCTATTAAATCTTTATCGGCACCACCTAGTTCCATTAAAATCTTACAAGATGAAGATAATTTAACGTAAACTTTAGCTCTCTCCAATCTAATGTTTTCATAGTCTTTTTGAAATTGAGCACACAACTCGGGGTTGTTTGTTTTACATTGAGCTATTAACCCAGCATATCTTTGTTCTCTGATTTCAAGGTTTGTTAGATCTTCAACAAGATCTCCTAAAAGAGAACTATATGACTCTTCGTTTAGTTTTTTTACTGATAGTCCCTCTATTTGAAGTTTGCCTTTTTCATCTGGAGATGATTGAATATATTTTTCCTCTAACCATCTTGACAATAACCCAACTGCTCCCGAGTTACCAAAACTAACTGCCAATCTACCATCTTCGGAATATAAAATAATCTTATCTCTTCCACCAAGATATTGAACCTTGTTTTTTATAAATGTAATATCTGTAGAATCTAAAGTTTCTTTACTTGCTAATTCCATTAATTTTTCAAATATCTTTTGAACTTCCTGTTGAGATTGTAGTGGATCTATTCTAGATTGCAGGTCTAGCTTTCCAGATTCATCAATCTTAATAACAGATGCAGTAGCTAGTCTATCAGCTAATGATCTTTGTTTAGCTCCAGCCGCTTGAAAGAAAATTCTTTGTTGAAGTTTATCTAGTAAAGATGCTTTTAGTAACTCTCTTGCTTGTAAATTTTTAGGAACACAGTCTTTAGGTATCCCAAGCTCTGAATCTACAGTCTTCAGTGTTTTTACATTAAATATACAAGCACCTAAACCAACTTCATTTAATATTGTTTGTAAGATATTTCTAGATGCTTCTGCACCTTTTGTCCTATCTGCCATTATTCCTGCCAAGGTTGTTTGTAAAAAGGAAGGAAAGGCTGCTCCAAGCAGTTCAATAGCTACTGGAGTAAGGACTTGATATTGAGGTAAAGATGCTGTTAATTGTTGTTCTAGAGCATCTATCTTTGAAGGTTCTTCAGGTGCTACTTCTTGGGTGCCCTCATCTTCCCCGGTGCGCCAAGCATAAATAACAGATCCTGTAGTGCTCTTAATTTGAGATGCTTGAGCTAATCCTTGGCCTGCTTGGCTTTCAACATTCGATGGATTAAATCCTTTTTGTATTAGTTCCTGCTCGTTTCCCTTCAATGGCTTTGCAAATGCTCCCCCTTGACTTGTTGAATATACAACATGACCTTGAGGCTTGAGGGCACCTTCTCCTTGTTCTAGAAGTCTTAAAGGCTTTCCAGTTTTTTTGCTGAAGTAATCAAGTATTTCTAGGGAAAAGTAATCCATAACTTATTATAGAAAAAAAGCCTATCTAAAATAGATAGGCTTGAATAAAGGTAACTTAAATAAGATATTAGGTTCCGAAGATTCCAGCCAATGGATTGCTTTGGTTTACTAATGTGCTATTAGATAGATCAATAAAATCATATCTAAGGTTTACGTTCAGTGTATGGAATTCACTGGTTGAATAATTGTGCTCACCGATTTGCATAGACTTTGGATAAACACCAATAAAGTCTACATAAGCGAAAGGAGTTAATGTTCCGTCATATTGAATTAAACGAACTTTTTCTGCCTTAAAGCTATTTAAACCAGTGTAGCCACCAGTGATTGGAGTTTGATATCCAAATGCTGGATCGTAAGTACAAGCTCTAAACCATTGGAAAAGAGCGGCTCCAGCCTTTGTCTTGTAGATGTTATCAAAAGTTACTGATAACTCTTCAACTGAGGCTTTACCGGGGTAGTAATACTTATCATTCAATCTATTAACTTCAATGTCTTCAACCTTGATTCCTGTTGCAGCTACCTGCTTAACAGCAATATTAAGATCTCTAAGACCTATAATATTTCTTTGTTGAATTTGTCTTGGAAAAAAGAACTGAAGTTCAAATTGATATGCTCTGACCGAATCTAGTGCAGTGGATAATTTTGGTAAATTTGAAGATCCCCTGACTTGGTTTCTCTCTTGTGTTAATCTTGCCATATTATGCTCCTAACTTTGAAGTATTGTTAGTTAAATTTACTTCAAAGATTATATACTCAGCAGCTTCAACAGGTCTTAATATAATCTTGCACCATAGCTCTCTACGAGAAACTCTTAATGGACTATTAGTAGTTTCGTCACAGATAACTCTGTACTCTGCAATACCTCTTCTTGAAGCAATATCTCTTAAGATGTCTTCGCAAACACCCTTAACATTCTCCCATGTTATTGCATCATTAGGTTCAAAGATAAAGCTTCTTGTTGAAGCAAGAAGTGTTTTTCTAAGATAAATCATTAGTCTTCTGACACCTATTCTGTCTGTAGCAGAAGGTATTCTCTTAGCAGTCTTTTGACCAAATATTGTGATACCTTCTGGGAAGAACTTAACCATTGGGTTAATGTTGTTGTCGTAAAGAGTATCACGATCACCTTGGCTTAGGATTATCTCTGTGTCTATTGGCTTGCTTAATCTACCTCTATTGAATCCGGCAGGGGCAAACCATGGTTCAGAAACAGCGTCAGTGAATGCCATTTGTCTTACAGCATAGATTGCTGGATCTAGCCAACGATCTTTTTCATCAAATACGCTGAAGACTTGAACCCAAGGCCAGTAAACTGCGACGTAAGAATTGTTTATGGAAGCTGTTCTTAATCCAGACTTTCCATTCATCCAATTAACGGCATCTTGAACTGTCTGAGTTCCATAAGGAGGAGCTATAGCAGCTATAAAATTCTGGCTAGACTCTGCTAGTGTAATCAATGCATTTTGAATTCTTTGATTTGTAAATCCGGGAACCAATGCAATTGAGATATTCAAGTTATCATCATCCAGAGCATAGATACCTGTCTTATCCTCTGGCTCTCCTATTACAACAGCATTTAATGTTTCATTAGTACCGTCTTCAGCAGCACCTTCTCCATCTCCAGTGGCTCCTCCAAAAATACTTGTTTCATCACTAAGTCCATTAGCTCCATCTACTAAAGGATAGGAAGCAATTAAAGGCTTAACGAATCTTGGACTTGCAGAGGTTTCAATTGTGCCATTGTCTGCTGATACTGCGGATACTTGATAATTTAAAAATGCAGTTAATTTCTCAGCAACACTCTTTAAAGGATTACCATCATTAGGATTGGAAGTTCCGGCAAATCTTCCTTTAATGTATTGTGAGAATAGTGGAGTTTGTGATTCACTAGTTTTGATAACATTGCCAATGAAGGTATTGTCACCAATTAAGCTCAATCTAAATGATTCACTTTGGAAACCCTTGTCATTGACATAAAGATTAAACCAAGGACCAGCTACGTTATCAACTTCTATGCTAAGTCCAGTGACCTCACCAGTCTTTAAAGATATTCCGTAGTTGTAACCTTTTCCGGGATACAGTGACTCTACGAGATAATGTAAGCTGTTTTTACTTAAATCAAATCCAGTGACAGTAACTGATGAAGCTAAAACGTCTGGGTTATCGTTATAGTTTCCAAGTCTATCAATTGGAGCTAAACATTCTACTCCAGCCGAAGGTGCAAAAGTTTGATTCGTAGCAGCGACAATGTTTAAAATTACACTCTTACCAGCATATGATGCAAATATAAATGGGACATCTGGGAAGTCTGGGTCGTAAGCTGCTCCAAAAATATCTTTTGAAGCGGTGCCATCACCGACATACTTCAAGAAATTTTCTGCATAAATCAATTCTGTGGATGAAACTTCTAATACTGACGAGGCGGCTAATGGCTCTCCATTTACAGAAACAGAAATTCTTAAATATAAAGGATCGGTATCATTTGCTGTAGCGGCGGCTTTGTTTATCATTACCGCAGGGCAAGCTCCTAATTGAACTCCAGCAGACGCTTCCGCTGCAGTGCCATCAGCACATCTTGCAAAGTAAATTCTATTGGTAGCTTCAAGAATTTCTAATGCAGCAATAAGTCCTTGTCCGGGTAGATCCTCATTAGGTTCCCCGAAAGTTCTTACTAGCTGTTCTGCATTAGTAATTAATGTAGCTTTTCCAATAGGGCCTTTATCTGCAAACCCTACGATACCAACTATAGACGAATCAATAGTTGGAGCAAAAGCAGTGTTATCTACTTCTCTAACGAAAATACCGGGACTATTTAATTTACCTACCATTTAAGCACCTTATGCGTTAGAGATTCTTACTAATTTTCTTTTATTTAAAACTAATAATTGAGGGGATATAGCAGACTCTTCTACAACGATTCGTTCTTTTGGCTTTAACCAAATGCTTTTATACCCATAATCAGTTTTTAAAAATACCTCGAAACCTTGGGTGGTCTCGTTTTTAACAGTCTTCATAAGAAACTCCTATTTATATTTATCATGTCTGGACGTAATTTTTACTAAAAATATAACATTTTAATTAGTTAGCCAAGTCATAGACTGCAACTCTTCTGGGGTTACATACTCTTCATGAGTGTGGTCTATGGGAGCACCCGTGGATGGCTTTCCTTGTCCTAAGTTAACTTCTATTTCAGTTATATCAGCTTGTACTAGTGCATCTAGTTGAGCTAAACTTTCTGGCGTAATTACACCAGTAACAGTATCAATTTCAAATTTAACCTTCTCTATTTTACCAGTAGATGTGTATAAAAATTTAGGAGCGGGGACGGCAGTTTCTAAAGTTAAATTTATAGTCTTTTGAAGAAGTCTGTCTTCTTGATCTTGTACTTTAACTTCAGAAGCATCATCTTCGGATTCTATAAAAATTTTAGTACAAAAGTTTTCACCAATTGTTACATTTAAATCAGGGTTAAACATAGAGAATATCATTTCTCTAACTTGATCTAAGTCATTTTTATAAAAAGACCAAATGTTTAAACTGTAAGATATGTTAATTGGTCTTGGAGGAAGACTAACAATTCTTACTGCACGTTGATACTTAGGGTGCCAGTAACTCTCATTTACTAATATTGATTCGTATCTTCTCTTCTCTTCGTTTGATTTTGTGGAGTTTTCAGCTATAGTAACTACAGGAAGAACTACAGTAGATTCTTTGAATATAATACCTATGGCTCTTTCTGGGTTAGCATGATAGCATTTAATTCTTATAGAATCTCCTTTGCCATCATAATAACTCATGTTGCCAAATTTGTTTAACAAGAATCTAAGGCAATCTTTATAAATGTAGCTGATGCTTTTTTTAGTATCTAGTTGCATTTTTTGAAAGACTTCCTCGGCTACTTGTTGCCTAGCTCCAAACCTCATAGGTCAAACTCCCTTCCGAGATTATCTGGTCTTTCTGTAATCTTATCATTATACATGTCTTCAGTATCACGAAGAAGATTGCAGTAACACATTAAGTGATAAACTCCATACGACTCAAAAGAATCTTCATTAACTTGATATACTTTATATTTAATATTTTGAAACATTGGAGCAATAATATCGCCAACAATAATTGGTCTTCCAAGTTTTCTTTCAGCATATAATTTATTGAAAGTAAAAACTTGATCATTATCTACTTCAATACCAAATTGAGTTAAAGCTTGTTCAATAGCTTTTGGTTCGTAGTGAGCAAATAAAACTACTGGCTCTTTAGCAATAGTCTTACTTCTTGATTCCATATAAACCTCATCAAATTCTTGAGATGGAAAATATTTATAAATGGCTACTTTGGAACCAGATATTCTAATAGTCTCATCATCTATGAGGTTAAAAAGATCGATGTCTGGATTTGATTGATCGAAAAAATTTAATATACTTTCTGAATCATCCACATGTACTAGTGGAGACTTTGATGGTGGCTTCTTAACAATAAACTTGTCATCTGTCATTAGTAGACCGAGAAGAGCGGAGGCTCTTCAAGCTCCATTAGAAGTTCCTGCATCAACTTTTCTTTTTCCTGAGCAGCTTCTTGTAAAAGATCTTTCCCATCAAGTGCTGCTCCTTTTCCGGGACCGGGAATAGCTTGATACTTTCCTCTAACTCTACCAAGGATTGCCTTAGCACAAGCTAAGGCATACTTTTGAATCCAGTTTCTAAATGCAGGAAGGATTGTGTTTGAATCCAAAGCTCTATACTCAAGAATAACAGGGCTTGGGGTAACTGGAGGTTCTGGATGAAGCTGTAAATATCTTCCATTCACAATATCAAATGTGCCATCTCTGGACAGAACCTTACGAATCATTTCCATGTATTGTTGAACAAGAAGATAGTCACCTACATTCATGTTTTGAAAGAATCTATTATTTTGCCAGAATCCTAAAAAGAAATCGAACTCAAGAGATCCTTTTGTAAATTGAAAAGCTAATAAGTCTTTTTGATAAACAACGTAATTTAAATTATTAGCTATAAATGCCGGAAGTTCATATAAGGAAATTCCAGCAGACGCATCAAACACCGCATATTGTAATGCCCAAGATGGTGCGTGATAATCAAGCTTTGTTATTGCTTCATCTATGCAGGTTTTAATTTGAAACGGTGTTAGCTCTACTCTTACAACAGGATGACCTAGTTGAGCTAATACATAATCTTTTATCGTTTCATCAAATTTATTGAACTCTACATTATCAACAATTAAATTCTTGTTAAGAGACTCAACATTAATATCTGATGATTCAATATAGGAGTTTAAGTTTATACCCTTGTACTTACCATAGGTAGAACCATAAGCAGTTATATTTGGTTTTACTATCATTGTTTAACCTGCTTCTTATATTCTTTGACTACAGGCTTTTCAGAAATTTCAACTAAAAATTTGTTATCAATAACACTTTTAGATGTAAATTCTTTTTGTGGCTTAATATATTTTAGTTGTCTACCAACTTGAATAATTAAAGTTGTATTACTTATATTTTTATATTTAAACATAATAAGCCTCTATCTTATCTAGGGTCTATAAAATAAAAAAGCGGGGCATAAAGCCCCGCTTTTAACTAATTAGAAACTAATCAGTTCAGTATCCGATAGTAGAACCCTTAAGCTTGTTAATACGAGCGATATTTGGGGTCATGTAGCTTTGGCCTGCACCGATGAGTCGGATGACTCTGTAGAATCTTTGGGCAGGAGCGATTGCAGCCTTAGCATAACGGGTCATGATACCCTTTCTTGGTTGGAAGGTCTCAGGATCAGTTATGGTTTGGATTGGCATGAGTGGGATGTATGGGCAGTATACGAA
>Ga0129333_10007776_pt1 | contig 10110 bp, 15 predicted proteins | sample CPB6_08_DNA_FD_94474 | JGI IMG/M metagenome (GOLD analysis project Ga0129333, IMG submission 94474) | Freshwater to marine salinity gradient microbial communities from Chesapeake Bay, USA - CPBay_Sum_0.6_0.8_DNA | ecosystem: Environmental > Aquatic > Marine > Coastal | place: USA: Chesapeake...
CAGGTTTGAATATCCCAAGGTGCAGCAACCTTTCTAAAGAGGCCGGTATTCTTAATGTTGTTAATGATTTGAATGATTTTATTTTCGGCAAAACTTACTACAACATGGTCAAATTGATAGCCGTTTTTTTCAATAATCTTTGACCAGATGTGAGCTGAAGGTCCACCAATGATTGTTTTGTTTGTGCTAGTCATCTTTGGGCCAATCATATTGCGCATAAAATGAGCAATAGCTTTACATCCTCTACCATTGGCAAATGTAGAACTAATACCAATAATAGTTCTAGGCCCAACGAACTTGTTAATAATACTTACAAGTTGATCCTGTTTGAGGAAGTGAACAAAAGATATGACTTGGCAAGTATATCCACCTTCGCGGATTCGTTGTGCTATTTTGGAGGGTCCAAGGAAACGAGATGGATATGATGTACGGTCACCATTAAATGAAATGCCACCGTGCTTTTCATTAAGGTGAACATCGGTAGTAGTCTGCGTGATGTAGGACCACGCAGCCTCAAATATTACAACATCAACATAATTATTCATAATATGTGTTTTCTATGCACACGACATATAATCCAGTCGTTGTAATACCTTTCTGGTTCGTATAGAACATTATGTTCAAATTGGAATTTAGCTTCATAATATGAGCACTCACCTTTATTCTTACAGAGGCGAATGATTTCACGTGTGAACATATCTTCACCAAGACGTTTAACGTCTTCCTGAACTGCTTTAGAACTACCGAAGTATGTTTTCCAATCAGAAGGAGCCAAATACCTTTTTTTCTTGCCTTTTAATATCTTTGTCTTCTTAAACCAAAATAACTTTTTACCGATGTAAATTTTATTGTCAATGTTATTTGTTATTTTATACACAAATCCATAATCATTTTCGGAAGGTTCTTCAAAAACGGCTCCGTTAAGGAGCCAAGTCATCTCGGGTCAAGTTCGTCAAAAAGATCGTCTTCCATTTCTTCATCGTCTCCTTCAACCTCACTACCACAGTATGGACAAAAGCAGACTGATTCCTCTGTTTTGTATGGTGTGTGGACGATGAATTCAGCGTCACAGTTGTAACAGATAATTGGTCCATCTTGTTCGTCGTCAAGCATAAGCAACTCCTACCAGTTTTTAACTATATGTTTGTCGCTGTAGAAACACTCCTGAAGCATGTCATTCCACTCGACATTATATGTAGCTTTATCTCGTTCGCCCAAAACAGCGAACCCTCTCACTCGTTCATGACAACAGTAACAAGTACCACAATGATTGTTATTGAAATGATTTATAGTACATGAGTGAGTGTTAAACAGGACATCTTGTCGACTAAGAAGGTAAAAGATTTCGATCGTGTTTTGTTTTAAGAGGTCAATAAAAGGTAGGTAAACGTTTTCTGATCTAACAAGATCTTTCTGTGCTTGTGATAATATTTTTGTTGGAGCAAACATAAGTTTATTAGCTCCATTGAACCACCCATCGAAATCATGTTTTTGCTTAGCAAGCAGTCTCATGCGTTTATTCTCTGGGGGACTCATGTCATTAAACGCAGGAGTATCTGATATAACTTCTCTTTGTGTTACGCCTAGATAATCACAGAGCTCGAGTGCTTTCACGGCTTCCCAATAACGTCGTGGTACATGAGCGGTGAACACGTACACATTTTCTTTACCATAAAACCGTTCGAGGAGAAGATAGAGTGCAGCGGACTCTACCCCTCCTGACATTGACATGGCTACTTTCTTGAGATGGCTTGGAAAAGCATAATCAAGATCAAGTTTTGTTCCATCACGAAAATTTAAGTATCCCTTAGCCATGTCACATCCTTCACTTAATTTGAGACCAAACACGTTTCCTAATTTCGTTTTGAAGAGATGCAGGCAAGTGCACATAATCAAGTTCTTCACTCATTTTGGCACCATTCTTGAACGCCCAGTCAAAAAACTTCAACACATCATCACTTGCTTTTTTGTCCTTTGGCTCTTTATACATAATAATGAAGCTAGCAGTACTGATAGGCCAAGTAATCTTACCGGGCTGTTCAACAATGCTGAGACCCATTCCCGGTATGCTAAACCAGTCCGCCCCCTCTGCTGCAGCAGCAAATGATGTATCATCTGGATCGACAAATCCTCCATCTTTATTTTGTAATTTGAGATATGTCATGTTATTCTTTTTAACATAAGCATATTCAACATAACCGATTGATCCTTTAATTCTACCAACATTAGCAGCTACACCTTCATTGCCTTTACCGCCGACTGAACTAGCAGCTGGCCACTTTACTGCTGCACCTCTTCCAACTTTTTCTTCCCACTCCTTACTAACAACTGTCAAATAATCAGTGAAGTTGAATGTTGTACCAGATCCATCTGCTCGGTGAACTACTGTAATAGCAGAGTTAGGAAGATTTTTTCCAGGATTTAACTCACGGAGTTGAGAGTCGTTCCAACGAGTGATCGTACCCATAAAAACTCGTGCAAGAACAGGACCTGTAATCCGTAGTTCACCAGGTGCAAACCCATCTAAGTTCACAATCGGTACAGTCCCTCCAATAATTGCAGGGAACTGCACCTGTCCTCTTTTTTCTAACTCATCACCTTTCACAGGAGCGTCTGAGGCACCAAACGTAACCGTACCCGAGTTAATTTGTCGGATACCGCCCGAACTACCAATACTTTGATAGTTCAATCCAACGCCAGATTCTTTCTTGTACCCCTCCGCCCATTTTGCATAGATTGGGTATGGGAACGTTGCCCCTGCTCCTGTAATAATGTTTTGAGCACTAACATAGCCAGATAAAAGCATTAAAAATACACCAATAAAATTTCTCATCATTTCCTCACAAATTAAATTAAAATTAGGCCGCTTTGGCCCAAACCTCATCCCACGAACCAGTTACCGCGCCCTTTGCATAGTCGGTAGCACGGTTTTCAAAAAAGTTTGTATGTGTTGGCGCGTTAATCATTTCCTCTACCCAAGGTAAAGGGTTTTTCTTTACTTTCATAATACCTTTGAGACCAAGACTGATAAGGCGACGATCAGTAATATAGCGGATATAACGTTTAACGTCATCAGCGTCCAGGTTATCCATACTACCCATGCTAAATGATAGATCGATAAACCTATCTTCGAGCTCAACCATTTTTCCAGCAATCGTGTAAATTTGCCCTTTAAGCTCATCATTCCAAATGTCCCTGTTTTCTTCAACGAATGTACGAAATAGCTTGATCATTGACTCGGCATGCATTGTTTCGTCTACAATGCTCCATGTCACGATTTGACCCATTCCTTTCATCTTCCCATGTCGTGGAAAGTTTAGGAGCATGATGAAGCTCGAAAAAAGCTGCATTCCCTCTGTAAACGCGCTGAATGCCGCAATCTGCTGTGCAATTGTCTGTTGATCCTGGCCTGCAATCGACAAGAAGTAATCGTGCTTCGCTCTCATCTCTTCGTACTCTAGGAACTCGTTGTACGTTGACTCCGGCATTCCTAAGGTCTCGATCAAGTGACTGTAAGCAGCTACATGAAGTGCTTCCCTTGCAGCAAAACCACTCAACATCATTCGCACCTCCGGCTGCGGAAAGTACGGTAAGTAGTTCTTGACGTAGCCGCCCGCAACATCCACATCTCCTTGCGTGAAGAACCGGAAGATGTTCGTGAGAAACTTTTTCTCTGATACTGTTAACTTGTTCTTCCAATCTTTTACATCCTCAATCATAGGTACTTCTGTGTGTAGCCAGTGACTCTGCTCATGTTTCAACCACGCATCATATGCCCAAGGGTAGTTGAATGGTTTAAATGAGCTTCTTTCATCTGTTAATTTTAATTTTCTTTTTGTTGCGTTCATGCTTCCTCGACTGAATATCTTAGTGTTAAGCCTAATTTAAGGCCCTTGAATTTACCTGTACAATGTATATGCTTCGTCTCGAACATTATAAGACTACCGGGAGTAAAAGGAAATGCTTTTCCAGAAAGACCAAAATAATATTCATGTGGGTGATCTAAATGTGTTTCCCAAAAAGTTTTATCTATATGGGTTTTTGTGTGTCCCTCTATTTCTTGTGAACCAGGAATGCCGTGTTCCGGCATTGTTACAGTAAATTTACCATTGCGGAAGAACTCATTTACTTTTTGAACCATTGACCATGTTATCGGTTTCATGTGCCATCGCTGATCAAATACAATAAAATCTACAGGAGGACCCTCAACAAATATAGGTATAACAAAATTGACAGCTAAGGGCCAATCAGGTAAATGGTCAACATGGGGATGGTATGGGGTTTCATGTTTGTAAAAATTACCACCCAAGAACTTTTTTATAGGAAAAGATTGTCGCAAAATGGGTTCAACCCATTCAAGAGCTTTACCTGGATCGGCTTTTCTCATGACTGGTGAACGGTATGTTCCTATTGAATCATAATAATCTTTTAACCGTATCAGAAGTTCATTATTAAAAACACCTTGACGCTGCCACGAATCAATTGGTCCAGTCATTTAACACCAACTTGTTTTTGCTTCACCAAAATATTCCCTTGCAAAACCATTAGTAATAAGTTGCTGACGTAGGCTTTTACCGTAAAATGACATCACCAAGTACACGACCACCATATTTGTCCCAATCCATGAGAATGATTTGACGTTTTGTACTTTTATTGATAAGATCTTTGGTAAATTGCGTTGCTGCTTCTCCACGTTTAGCTTCTGATTCGCATTTTGCACGAAAAGACTTCTCAGGTGTATCAACACCATACACACGAATAGATAACTCCTTCTTTAGTGGATCAGGCAACCAATTGGCTTGAAATCCAACAGTATCACCATCAACGACACGAGTCAACACAACATCATAAATCACGCCTTTTTTATCTTGAGCAAAAGCAAGACAAGGGACAAGTAAAACAAGAGCTAATAGTTTTTTCATTTTTATTCCTTTATTGTTTTTGTTAAGTCCCACCATTGACTAGCGTACATGCTTTCATACTCATTTCTCATCATCAAAGTCATCTTACGTTTATTAAAACGGTTAAGAAAATTAGGCCAATGACGGACTCTTTCTAACGTTTGCTCGTGATTAAATATACTCGTATGTGTTGTCATCAGTGAAGATAGGTCGGGTCTTACCGTGGACCAGTAGTATTGATATAGGTCGGAATCCGCGCTAAAAAACAAACTTTTGAAGGGTATATCGACGATGAATTTATTCACCACATCGATGAAATGATTAACGGCTTCGTTTGTTTGTAATGTCAATAACCGAGAACAAAGATCCGATTTCTGATACATCTCAATGGTGTATGGAACGTTCGTGTCTTCAATATCATCACGACGGTTTGTATAAAAACTAAGGGGAAATATGAGCAGCTCAAATTGTCTTTCGTTATTATCATCATACAACGTAGCTACTGTACGCTTGTAGTCTTTTTTGGTGTAATAAACGTACATTATGTTTCCAGAGCCTCCTGTAATTGTTGTTTTGTTAACATACCTCCAATTCTTTTCAGAATATTATCGTTCTCATCCAAAAGAATCATATGTGGTATTCCCCTGATACCATAAAAAACAGTTGCATCTAGGTTGTCGTCCACATTTATTCTTTCAACATGAAATGGTATCGTCATGTCTTCCATGACTTTGTCCATTTGTTTGCATTTGGTGCACCATGGTGCTTCAAATTTTAAAAGCCTTTTCATTTATCCCTCACATGCAAGGCATACGTCGCCATCAGCAACAGCTTTGAGATCGATTTCTTGGATTACTTGACGTTCGATCCTCTTTGATACTTTATCTGCCTTGGCTAGTTTCTCACTACGGCAGTAATACAGTGTTTTAAGGCCCAACTTCCATGCAAGGAAGTGAACCGCATGAATGTACTTAATGTCACTGTCTGGACGGAAAAATACGTTCAGCGACTGCGCCTGATCGATATACTTCTGACGATCGGCAGCATGTTCAATAATCCAGCGTTGGTCAATCTCCATCGATGTTTTGAATACATCTTTTGTATGCTCATCCAAAAAGTCTAGGTGCTGAACAGATCCATCGTTAGCAATGATACTTGACCAGATCTCATCATATTCATCTGTACTAATTGATGCGTTTTCGTCTCCATACTGAAGGTGTTTCTCAATAACACGGTCCAGCCATTTGTTTTTATTTAAATGAGCACCGGAAAGGGTGTCTTGACGATAAGCATTAGCACGATACGGTTCAATAGATGGACTTGTATTGCCCATAATGATGCTGGAGCTAGCATTAGGAGCAATAGCCATGGTATGTGAGAACCTACGGCCAGTTCCTTTTGCATCAGGGGCTTCTCCTCGCTCCTTACCTAGTTCAAGGTTGGCTGCGTCAAGCCCACTGCTAATATGTTTAAAGATTTTGTTGTTAATGATCTTTGCTACGACACCTTCGAACGCAACGCCCTCTTTTTGTAAATATGCATGAAAACCGAGGGCACCAACACCAATAGACCGTTCCATGCTAGCAGAATATTTTGCTCGTGATATGCTATCAGGAGCATTATCAATGAAATGCTGTAGAACGTTATCAAGCATCTCGGCCACGTCCCGAAGAAAATGTCTGTCATTTTTCCAATCATCGTAATACTCCAAGTTAACAGACGACAGACAGCACACAGCGGTCCGGTTTCGATCTGTAGGTAGAACAATTTCACTACAAAGGTTCGATTGCCTGATGGAAAGACCTTTTTCCTTCTGGAAGTCAGGCATGGCATCATTACTAGTGTCAATGAAGTGTAAGTATGGCTCACCTGTATGCATCCTCAGATCGAGGATCTTTTGCCACAATTCCTTCGCGGATACGACTTCTCGCACCTCTTTGTTGTGAGGATCACGAAGTTCCCAACTATCATCAGCAGTTGGATCCTTCATACACTTTTCGATAATCTGCATAAAATCGTTTGTAATATTGATTCCATGATGCAGATTCAGGGCACGCATATTAGGATCGCCTGTGGGTTTACGCATCTCAAGGAAGAGATGAACATCAGGGTGGGAAATGTCAAGATATGCAGCATAACTGCCACGACGAGTACGACCCTGACGATATGCAAGCGAGGATGCGTCATAAGTGCGTAAGTGAGGCATAATACCAGTAGACTTATCATCAGCAGAACGTATTCCAACTCCAATTCCGATACCTCCTCCAAGCATTGATAACCAATTCACTTCCGACAGACAATCCACCAAACCTTCTGCACTATCGTGTAAGTATGGTAAAAAACATGAAATAGGAAGGCCCCTAGCACTACGCCCAAAAGACAGAATGGGAGTAGAGTAGGAAAGCCAATGTTTACTAGAATATTCGTAAAGACGCTGCGCATGCTCTGGGTTACTGCCAAATTGTTTTGACACGAATGCAAATCTATGCTGAGGGCTTGTCTCATCATCTTTCATATACGATTCACGAAGACGTTTGATGCCAAGTTCATCAAAAAGACTATCACGCGAATAATCTACCTCAATACCAAGAAAGGTATCCTTCATACAAAGCTCCAATTTATTATTATTCAGAAACGACTTGTGATGTGAGAGGAAATACTTCAGCAATAACTACAGCACATGCTTTTGCTATTTCCATATGCTCTTTTTGAGTTCCGTTGGCAGATCGGAGCTGTATATAGTGTATCCACGAACGCAGGGTTCCGTTCATATAAAGACGCGAGAGAGTAAGTCCTTCCGGCAATACAGCGCGTGCAACTTCCTTTGCAATTCCTTTGCTTACAGCCCATTCATAGGTCATTTTTGCTTCGGTTAAAACGCGTTGTTGCATTTGCTGCCATTGATAGAGCAGCTGTCGATGCTGATCGTTTTCGCGTGGATTAATATCTACACTATTTTGTCGATTGTTGTTGTCCTGAAGACGGCAGTCTCGTAGTAAGAAATCCATTTCGCGTGTGGGGTCTGCGTAACGCTGGGAGAACTCCTGGAAACTGAAACTTCTGTGACGGAGGATTTGGCGGGCAATGTCTCGGGTGGTTGTGATTTCGAGACAGGCTGAGACCATTTCAAGTGGTGACCAGTGTTGGTGTTTAATGAGGTATTTGATGAGTTTTGCGGAAGTTTCCGTGTTATGCTGGTTTGACGGATTGCTGACACGTGCGCAATAGGCAACGAGCTCTTGTACGTCATACAAACCCTCCGAAACAAGTTCTTTACTTGGTTTTTGATAGCTAATTAACTTAACGTTCATTTAATGATACCTTCCACCCAATTTTCACATGCATCTTCAGCAAACCTTTCACTATATGGGATGGGTACTGAACTAACAATTTTATCGTTTTCCATAAACTCGATCTCAAACGTCTCAGTCATTTGTCTTACAGCATACAAACGCGCTGCCCTGCCATTTCCGTCACCATAGTAAGTACTTAGTAACGTCTTCATATTTTTTTCCATTGCGATAACCTCAATCTTGCTGTTAAATCTTTAAATGTATTGTTCTCTATAATGTTGTGGATGTCTGACGATGATAACCCACCACAAATCATTTCGTTGATGTCTTTATGCGTAACAGTATCTGGCCATATACACACATTATAGCCTGCGTTGATACACTTTTCAATAGCGCTAACAATATTTTTATTACGTGGTTCATTATCATAAACAACAACCGTATTACTAGGTGTGATTCCTAGCCGCTGAGACGCTCTATCCAAGTGAGAGCTACCCATGGCAATACAATTAGAAAGGAACATAGAATCAATCGGCCCTTCAACAACAAATACTTTCTTTCGTACATCAAGTCTCTCCAATCCATATACTTTTGGTTTCTCTTCATCAAGCATTATTGTTATGTATCTAAGCTCTACATCAAAGAATGCTCGTCCTTGGTAGCCAAACAGATTCCCATTTTGATCCACGAAAGGAATAATTAAACGTGGCTCATCTTTGTTTGAAAGATCGAATTTGTTGGGAATAATAGTATTTGTCCATGCTTTAAACTTTGGAGCATAGAACAGCTTCGAGTGCATGTGGGGAGGGATCTTCCTACCTACAACATAGCGCTTTGCTGGATGTTCAACAGGCAACTGTGAAATCTTCCTCAATCCCGACAGCGCCGTATACTTGATGAATTTCGGCGTAATAAACCTGGATATATCGGGCTCTGGCTCAACTATCCTTTCTGTACTTCCTTTTCGTTCTAGGAAGGTTTCACGCCGGTAGTCATTATAAGCATTTGGATCTACTTGTTCCAAAAACTTTGAGAAAGGCATTGTAACATTACAGTTATGACACGTGTAGATAAATTTGCCATCACGGCCTAAAATATATCCACGTGCCTTTGTTTTACTCTTGCGTGAGTCACCACAAATTGGACATCTCATGTTCCACAGAGTTTCGTGCTTCCGTGTAAACATTGAGAGCCTGGGTGCTAATGCACCAATATATTTCACATCAATCCATTGCATAAAACCTCCTAAGTCAGCAAATCGACTGTAGGAGGTTTACTCTAAGAAGTCAACGGTTATGTTTTGAGGAAATGAGATACCAAGTATCCGAGGACAATAGCTCCACCAACGACCATCCATCTCCATCTTTCAATGGCTGTAAGTCGTTTATCGATATCATCGATCTTGTCCATCATATTTTTATGCTGTTCTTTTGAATCCATTCTAAACTCTTTTATCTCAGAACTAATATTTTTAATTTAATTTTCCAAAACAGCTATCCTCGAAGTTGTATCAAATAGTTCCATTGCTTGACTCATTTCTTTGGAGGAACTTCCGTTCCTTCTAGTTTTTTATGGACCTTCATCTCCTTACACTCTTGCACAGGCTTGCCATCAGGTTTTTTAATGACATCGCCCTTTGCATCTCTTTTATCAACACAAACTTTCTTTGTCTCGACTTTCTTGTCGTCGGCAAACGAAATGTTGTGATAGCTTAGAAGAGGAATTAATCCTATAATAGCAGCTGTTATAAAGATTTTCATGTTAGATCCTTATAGAAGAGGTTGCGGAGCAGCAGGAGGTGCTGGCTTTCCATTGAATCCGGTTGTAACAGGTCCTGGTTGGCTAAGCTCTAAAACAGGCTCTAATCGTGAAGGAGCGACCGGCATTGACATCATACTGGACATCGAAGGAACAGA
>Ga0129333_10007777_pt1 | contig 10109 bp, 2 predicted proteins | sample CPB6_08_DNA_FD_94474 | JGI IMG/M metagenome (GOLD analysis project Ga0129333, IMG submission 94474) | Freshwater to marine salinity gradient microbial communities from Chesapeake Bay, USA - CPBay_Sum_0.6_0.8_DNA | ecosystem: Environmental > Aquatic > Marine > Coastal | place: USA: Chesapeake Bay...
GGATCATCTACGAACAATTCATTACCATCGGGCAATGTAAAGCTATATCCTACAATCTCTCCTGCATCATCACGAACAATGCTTACTTCTGATTCAATAGGAATAGTTGCAGGGTCAATTGACCTTACGTTTTCTTTTACTCGTTGATTGGGGTTTCTTCGGGAAGGTCGAATGAGGACACCCTTTTTTCCCCTACTGTTTTCAATTGCGGAAGCTTGGTCTTTAACTTTTCTTGCATCTTCGACAGGGCGAGCTGTTGCTTGTCTTTCGGCAACTTTAATAGTCGTGCCTTCTGTGATGTTGTCATATCCTTCAATTTTAGAGATTAGTGGTTCTAAGATTCCTTGCAAGTCAGCCTTTTGTTCAGCCGTCATATGCACAGACTCATCTACACGAGCTAATGCTGTATAAAGACTATCTAATAACTGAGATGCTTCTTTTCCATCAACCGGTTTACCTGAATCAATTGCAGCCTCAACGCTATCTGCATTACCGGCTACTATGTAGTCCAATATGATATCAGAGGTAATCTGTCCAGCTTTTGGTGAAGCAAGGTCTATATTATCAAGTTGTTCTTGGAATCCTTGTTTGATTTCTTCAACAGTAAGCCCTGCTTCCGGTGCTATTTGTTCTTCTTCCACAGCAACAGCTTTTCCTTCTGATATTTCACCAAGACGCTTGTCAATTTCAGCAACTCTATTCTTTAGAGATGTTGTCATCGCAGGGTCTTTAGTTTGAATCTCTGCGTTTAAAGCCTCTTTCTCTTGAATAAGTTCAGTAGCCTCAGTACGAAGTTCGCTGTCTGTTACTTGATTAGGAATCTTTTGGGCAGCTAACTTTGCTACTTCAAATTGATTGCTAACATTGTCGTATTCATCTTGTCCAATCTCTCCATCTTGAAGAAGCGATTGAAGAGTTTTTCTAAATGTAAATTCTTCATTCGGATCAACCAATGATTGAGCCGCAACATCAGCAATATTCTTACTGCTTGATAATCCTGATATTCCTCCAAGAGGACCGCCTACAACTGCACCTAATGTACTTGCTTCTGCTACACCCCTTAAATATCCGTCAATGGTGAAATCGCCTTCAAACTTTGCATCAGCAAAATTATTAGCAACGTCTTTAGATACCATTTCAGATAGCTGTTCTACACCTTCTTGAGAACCTTCTTTTAAAACACCTTCTAAAAACCCTTTAGATGCGTTTCCGGCAATCTTCATTATTTCACTCGGAGATTTGCCAATAGATGATTTTGCTGCTTCTCTTATAACTGACCTAATGCTTTGCTTTGATAAACCAGCAAGCATCATTTCAACACCTTTGTCCCCTAAATATGCAGTAACAATTGTAGGTACTGATGCAAACAAGGCTGCTTCGTTTTTTGAAAGACCAGCATCTAAACCTTCTTTGTAATAGTTTCCATATACCTGACCTCCTGTAATCAACTGAGATGTAATAGGAGCTGCTGCTTTAGAAACAATACCGGCTCCTGTTGCACTTGGTATTATGTAACCAAGAAGATTTCCAATTGTATACTGTACATTCTCAGGAGTAAGTTCGTCAAATACGCTTTTCTCCTCTTCAGCAGTAGTTGTAATTGTAGCTCCTTTTGCAGCCTCAAATAACGTATTAGATAAAACGTCAGCAGTTAATTTTCCTGAATCAGTATAACCCATACGCATTATAGGATTATCTATAATTGCTGCTGCTGTGTTTAAGAAGCTTGGAACTATTGCATTAGATACACCCTTAACAACAGGGTTGTTTAATGGAGAATATGGATTAACTGCCAACCACGCATCAAGTCCATTGTTTATTTGCTTCCTAACTTCTTTTGGTTCAGTTAATCTACCAAGCGAAGCAAGCGTTTTTTGATTCTCATTATACGCATCAATCTTTGGTTGAGATTGAGATATTAAATCATTAGCCTGTTTTTGTATTTCATTAAAGTCGTTAGCAGCAGCCTCTCTTATTTGTTGAGGTTGGTTAACGTCTTCAAATACGGACTTTAACTCTGTCAATTGCTGTTCAAATTGACCAATGTTTTGTTGTACTTGATTTATATCATCTTCAAGCAATTGTTGGTCAGCAGCTAATTCATTCTTGATTCCCTTGTAAGCACTACGAGTCATTTTTCTTGCTTCGACTCTATTTGGAAGCGTCTTAGCTGTTTCAATCTGAGCTTGATAGAAACTTTTTCCTCTTAGTTTTTTAGCTAACTCATCATACTGTTGGTCTGAGTAAGAAACAAAAGATGGAATGTTAAACTGTTTAGATAGCTGTTTTAGTTGACTTCCGGTTAAGTCTGAAGGCAATATAGTACGTCCTGTAACCTTTTGAAGTTTCTCTAACCCCAATCCTAAACCATCTTGTTTTAAACTCCCTTCTTTTTGCCCTACTTGGGTTTTTCCCAAATAGGGCTGAGTCTTTCCCACGCCACCAATGTTTAGGAATGAACTGAATTCTTCGAATGATGAGAAGTCGTTTCTTGGTTTAGCAACTTCTTCCCAATAGCTTTTCATTATATCGGGATTGTTCTTTATAACATCACGAAATTCTTGTTCTGTACTAAAGTCATTCGCTGGTTTTACAACCTCATTAAAATAGTCGGAAATTCCATCACCTGTTGGGGTTTGTTCAACTTGTGATTCGATTTGTACATCAGCCTGTGGTTCTGTAATATTCAGTTCTTCCATGAACCAAATTTACAAAACTTAGTTCACAATATGCTATCTTCCTGATTGTAGCTTTTTCTGAAGCCAAGTTTGGTTTCCAGGAGTAGTCATACCCTTCCCTGACTTTTGTTTAGCAGGTGCTGCGGCAGGTGTGTTCTCTATAGACTTTAAATAGTCTGTCCAACTATTATAATTCTGTAGAATGCTATTTAATTCTTCTTGTGACTTGCCTTTTAAGCTTTCAACTCTACTTTTCAAGTTTTTATACGCATTGGTTATAAGAGCCTTTTTCTCTTTTGTCCCATTGTAATAGGCATCAGTAAATTTGTCTTCATCTGTTGAAACAAATACTGACTGAACCGGTCCTCCTCCTGATGGAGTGAACTCTCCGACAATAACAACTCCAACTGTTAAATCGTTTGGCTTAAAATATTTTTGGATTTCTTTTGGAACAACTTCACCTTTTTTAATTGTTTCTTTCTTTGTTCCAGCTTTTATTTCAATATCTCTCGAAGCAACTATTGCAATATCTGCATTTCCTGTTTTCAATGTTCCTGTAGAAACATCAATTGGTTGCAATGTGGTTACATTTCTAAAGTTTGTCTGAACCTTTGAAACTCCTTCAGTTTTAATAGGAAACGAACTAAAAGAACCCCATGTTAATTTGTTCTTACCGCCCATTTTATTCTCGGTAAACTCTGTAGAAACAGCACCTGGTTCGAATGGTTCTTCATTACCAAAACTAATATTTATTCCTCCAGGCTTACCATATACTTTTCTTTGATATAATGGCAAAGCCTTTTCTTTATATGTGTTTTCTAAGAAGGTCTTTAACTCAGCTTGTCCTTCAGGCGTAGCTAAGTCAGGAATAGCAAGTCCTTTATTTCGTCTATCTCTTTTGAAATCAACTTGAGAACTTGGACTTATCATTTGAGAATTAACCCAAGATGCTTGAGCATCAGGATTCAATCCATAATACTCCACAATTTTACCATTTACAACCTCCCTCATTTTCTGACCAGACTCTTTTTCATTAAACAAGAGTTGTTGGCCCTTATTAACATACTCATTGAAACTTTGGTCTACAGACTTATAGTCAAACACAGGACTAAAAGAGAATCTATTTGTATTAGGGTCATAAACCGTATTTACCCCTACTTTAGATATAGCTTCATTCATTAGTTTAGGATCACTAACAGAACCAACTACTTGTAATTCTTGTGGAGCAAAACCATAATCAGAACCTTTAACAGCTACCGCATCAAAGGCTTTCTTCTGTGCTGCAATTTCATTCAATTTATTTTTTGCTTGAGTTACAACCAAGTTAGCACGATTAAAGTTAGGAGTGTCGGACTCCATTTCAGACTCTAATACAGAAAACGCTTCGTTTACAATCTTATCTCTTTCGGCTTCGTGGATAGGAAGGACTGTTACTTTACCTAAGTCATAAGTAAACTTCTCATAAAGCCGTTGAGCAGCAGCTTGTTCTTTTGCTCCTTTTGCGGCAGCAGCTTTCTGTTTTGCCGCTTCACGAGATTTAACAAGGTCAACATAATCCTTTGGTGTTCCTTGAAGACCTAATCCGAGTCCAAATCCTAATGCCATGTTTATGCTGTTTGATTATATCTTAAAGCGTTTTGCAAGTTAAAGAAGCTTCCGAGATTCGTAAGTCCTGAACTCATAGCTCCTCCATATGCTTGTTGTCTACGAGCATAGTCCTGTTGTGCAAGTTGTACGTTTTGGTTTGCAATGGCTTGCTCTTGACCATACAATTGATTTCTTAAACCAACCTTCTGTTGCTGTGCTGCAAAATCCTGTGCTGCAAGTTGGTTTCCTGCCATCAAGCGGTTAAATGTATTAGCACCAAATATTGCTCTTGAGAGATTACCTCCGGACAGCGAACGAGCGTTATATAACTGTGTGTTCTGTGCTTCTCGTTGATTCTGTTGCGCTAATGCTATCTGCTGTGCGCCTAAACCATAACGTGCTGCTGTTTCAGATTCTCCAATAGCCTGTTGCATTCTTGGAGTTAGTTTGAATCCCTCTGGTTGCTTTGTTCTCGCAAGACCAACAAGACCTCCAATCGTTTGAATTGCTCCCAATGCAGCAGTACCGGCTGCGAGGTATGGGTTTAGTTTAGATGCTAATCCTGCCGCTTTAGCAACCTTGCCAACACTTTGAATACCTGGTCCTGCAAGAGTTGGTTGTGGTAATGACTCAACCCCACCACTTAATGTTCCTGGAGCTAATTTTCCTCCTGATAAGTCCATTTCGGATAATGGGATGCTTCTAATAGGAGCCATTGATTCAAGAGCCAAATTGGATTCAAGGTTTACCGGACCAATAGATGGTTCTGTTTGCATTGTAGGAGGTGCGGCAGAAAAGCCCCTTCTATTAGCCATAACATCAGCTGGAATAAATCCTGCTGTGTTATAATTTGTAATCCCACCTATTGTTTGAATAGGTTGATTCTCTATATAACGCATAAAGTTAGGATTGAAATTTGGGCTATAAGAACCACCCTTATTTGCACCGCCTATATAATTACCAAATTCGTCATACATAGCTTATGGATTTTTTACGTTTCGTTGTCCCATTCTTATAGGTACAAAAATATCGTTTATTTTTTGATTCTCTCTTGCCTTGAAGAAGGTTTTTATTCTCAGCCACAGACCCTTCATTGGAGCAGTACGCTGATTGTTTTGACCATTCTCATCTAAGGTGTTCTTAATAGTAGAGTACACGATGTTCTCTCTTATCTTAAACTCGCTGCGGTCTAATGTAGTAACACGTTCCTCAATGCCTTGTTCAGATATGAACTGAGTCTTGAACTCTACTCGCAATGGCTTGAGAATAGCATTGTACGCAATGGACACAAACTTCTTCAACATTGATGGCTCTTGGTTGATTACATACTCAGTATAGCCCTCATGCTCCTCATCGTAGAAAACCAATGCCTCACCTTGACGCATCAAATAGAATTTATTAGACTCTCCCTCGTGTGGCTTCGGACTGAAGTATCTATCGAAGTGCGTAGCGTAAATCTTTGGATAGAATGTGTTGAAGTGAGTGAACCTATTTCTCGCTTCGTTAAAACATATAGTAAACAAGGAGTAATAGTTTATATCGCTGAAATCTATTTTTCTCCAATACGCGCTTCCAATTTCACTCCCAGGTATTGCTTCTCTAACCAAAGGATTTGGATCAGGTCTTGTCCCTCCTTGTTGTGTTGGTGGCTCAAGGCTTTGTATGCAAACATATAAAATTGGTATAGAATATTGCTCTCCATATGAAACAATTTCTCCAATATTATATCCAAGAGCATTGGCTGACCAAGGAACATTATCTTTCCACCCTCTAACCGTAATAACAAAGTTCTTTCCTACATCATCCCAAACAGCATGAATACCTTGTCCATCTGCTGGAGTGAACTTATCACGAACAAACCTCATGTGATCTCTTAAATAAGTATCCATGAATGAACGTTCTGTAAGATTTACTGTGCCATCTCTACCGGCTCTTAATACAACAAAGAAGTCTGAATTAACCCAACAGCGAACATCTGTACCGGCATCAGTAAGACCTCTCGCGTAAGACCATTTATGCTTCGAACCTAAACTTGTTAATCGAACACCAGGACGAGAAAGAACAGACGAATCTCCAATTATAACTTGACCGCTATCTATGGTTGATAATTGACCTGTTGCATTTAAGAACTCTCTCGTATAGCACAACTCCTGCAAAGTAAATAACTCACCTTGCTTTAAGTCCATGTGTACAATTGCTCCAAAGTTATTCGGATTGTCCCTGAACTGAGCAGGTGGAAAAACTCGATAGAAGTCTTTTGTAGAACCATTTGGTTTTAGTTCAGAGTAAATTATGCGAGAAGGGAATTTTGTTACATTGATATTGTTTGAATCAAACGTAGGAATTAACTGCTGGTCTTTATTTACTTTATATGCAGAATTTTGAGCGATTTGGTCTGTTTCAGTTGGCATTTTATTATCCATTGTTATTGAGCCAAAAGCATTTAACCAAATATTTAAATCTGTTGTTGTAATTGGATAAACAGGTCTTGTTGATATAGGTGGAAGCGAAACAACTCTTAGCTGTGTATTTACTTTATTTTGTGATATTATATTAAAACCAGCGGCTCCATAATCAAAGACAACTGTATTGTCTTGTATGTGTGGATAATATTTCTTTAGCCATGTCTGTTGAGTAAATACATCTCCACCAAATACTACTTTATCAGATTCACCATTAGATATACTATAGTTTGTATACAATATATTATTAAAATCATTAGTATCTCCATATTTGTTTACCTGCCTTCTAAAATAAACAGTTGAGTAAACTCCGTAATCTGTACCAAATCCCCAATCCCATACAACAGGAAATGTCTGCCCTATATTATCTTTAAATTTAAAGACAGGTGAACCTTGCTCAACTCCTCTTATTTCTCCTGTTGAAAAAACAAATCCTGTAGAATTCTGAAACCAATATACTGGTGCAGTTAAATTCTTTTTAGAATACTTAATACCTTCTGAAAATTCTATTTCAGTATCCATTTCGCAAAGACCGGCTTCTTCTATTTCTGCAACATATGCCTTTGGTGGAGATGTTCTGCATTCAAACTTTCGTAAATATGAAAACTCTGTTTGTGCCGTTGTGAAGTATGTGTCAAAAAGTAGCATTTTACTCAACACAATCATTTTATCTCCTTCTATAAAACTGAATTGGTCTGTTCCAAATATTATATCAGGAGAGTAATAAGAACCATATTTTCTGCCATTAGAAATCCTCTCATCTGAACCAGCAACACTTGATTGTACTTGTAGCGAATATGAAACAGGGGTGTTGTTTTCAGGATTGTTTGATGGAAGTGTTATGTTTTTTACAGAACAAACATAGTCTACATATACACAAGGATCCGTACCTAAATCGCCTATATTTCTTTGTTTTGTTGCTAAATTTAATACTCCAGAGTTCATTACCTCTGGAATCCTTTCTGCTCTACAAACTTTTAGTCGCTTAATTATGTTTCTAACTTTAACGCCATTAATTGAAAAGTCCCAATCAATGTTTTTAAACTTTATTCCAAATTGGTAATAAACTCTTTCTCTTGTGTTATCTCCAAATTCAGGTAAGTCAAATTCAGGATTATAATTATAATCTTCTAATTCATCTTCATCTAAATTTCTTCTATTAGTTTCGTTTGTAGATAAAAACCTAAAATCATCATCTGTGTCAAAAGAGTCTAAGTAATCTTGCTTACTAACAAATCGAACATCGAAACAAAATGTTGCATCCGAAAAACCGCCTTCTATAAACTCTGCAACAACATAAAACCTATACCACTCATATAATTGGTATCCTGTTGGGCATATATAAGGGTTTACATTATCTATTTTATATCCACTATATGGAACAGAAAATCCAAGTGTGTTCTCATCTCTAAAATCCCAATAGACAGGTGTTCTTGTTAATGAGTATTGAAATGTTTTTGTCCAAGATGAAATATCAAATTGTTGAGTTGTTTCGAAATTTGAAAGTAAAAGCCTGTTTTCTCCAATAACATTATTATATGCTTTTAATATTGTTTGCCTAATTGGATTAAGTGCTTGAACCGAAAATGCTCTTGTATCTATTTCTGTTCCGCTATGAGTTAAAATTATAGTTGTTTGATTCGGCCCCAATTGTGTTCTTGATACAACCTGTGCTTGAATTGATGACAAAGCCGTTCCTTGACCAGATATAAATACAGATATTAAATCAATAAATTTAAAAAGACCAGGTACAATATTAGTAACTAATAACTCATTTATCTTTGATGTAGATTGTGTTGAATAGTTTCCAAATACATTATTGCCAAATTGACCTTCATATATTGGCTCATAAACATTTACAATATCTGTAAGGTCGCTAATTTCTGTTTCCGAAAAGGCTTCAGTTACTAATACAACTCCATATCTATATGTTCCTGCTAATAAAGCCCCACCACTTTGATATTGATTATTAATAGATATTTCTATTCCAGCATAATCTTGTTGGAGTTTAATCTGTTCATTCAATTGCTCATACTCATATTGACCTTCCGGAATAATCGCTTGTATTGCGCCATCCGTTTCTATCAGTTCATTAAAATATGTTACCCTTGGACGATTTAAAAAGTCGTTGTAGTAAAGAGAGTATACGTTGTTGAAGAACTCTATATCAAGGTCAATCTGATGTTTTGTGTCCCAATTAAGGTTTTTTGAGCGTAATGGAATTTTATATGTATAAGAATTCGTTTGTACATCATACGATTGAACTACAAATAATCCAACACCATCAACATTTGTATAAATGTCTGCCGTTGCCTGTGTTGGAACATTTGGCAAATCTGGACCAATGGCAATATTTGATGTTGCAAGATAAAATGTATTTTCATCTACAACTCGTATAACCCATGTACCATTATAAATATTAAATGGGCTTGACATATTTGCCATTATAACAGATTGGTAATCAACCAATCCATGTCCTATTGGAACTATAACCCAAAGTTTATTATATCCATCGCCAGATTGTAGTCCGGCATTAACATACATTTGAAGATTTGATCCTGTAATTATCTTAGACTTATCTTTTGTCTTAGTAGTCCAACACATGAACAACTTGCTGTTGTTCTCTTTGCTTCCAATTAGATGAGGCTTTCCTGCCGCTGATGCAGAATATGATTCCTGTATTGTTCTTATTTGAACAGGAGTGTATTCAACATTGTCAATATCAATTGGGGTCCCTGTGTCAACATTATCTAACACAAGCAATCCTGAAGTAACTGCATCTCCAAGAGTAAGTCCTGTATAATTACCTGGTCTTACACTTACATTAAATGGTCTAATTCTTAAACCGGATAAATCCCCAAATCCAGGAACTAATTCAAATGTATATGTATCGTATTCAAAAGGGAATAAAACATCAAAATATCCTTCAGGAAAATTCGCATCTCCATTAATGAAATTGTCATTTACAACACTACCTATAGAAATACCTGTATTCCAAATAGGACTTGCTAAAACGCTTTCTACAGCGTTTTTTATACCAGCAAAAGTATTAATCGTGTAGTCGGTATTCTTTATGTAGGTGTTCCTTATTAAGAATCCATTGCCATTAAACAACGACATACGAATGTAGTTGTATTGTTCGCTTTGGAAATCTATAAGGTTATTGAAAACCCTTACCTTCTGATATTGCTTTTCTACTTCATCTAACGTATAAGCAATTGCATTACCATCAGACGGAGCATCTGCTCCACCTATACCACTATTATTTCTTTCTACGTTTACGCAGTCGGGATAATTACCACCTGCAAGATTCTGAATATCAGTATCAGAGTCTAATCCTCCTCTTAAATCACGATTGACACCAATGGTAATATCTGGCATA
>Ga0129333_10007778_pt1 | contig 10109 bp, 10 predicted proteins | sample CPB6_08_DNA_FD_94474 | JGI IMG/M metagenome (GOLD analysis project Ga0129333, IMG submission 94474) | Freshwater to marine salinity gradient microbial communities from Chesapeake Bay, USA - CPBay_Sum_0.6_0.8_DNA | ecosystem: Environmental > Aquatic > Marine > Coastal | place: USA: Chesapeake...
GGTGCTGAATTTTTTCAAAAAAGAGGCTACAAGGTTGAAACAACATTCAGAGATCTGTTTCTTCATCTTTCCTTTGATGGCGTCCAGGCCTGCGCGCAAGCTGCAGTAAAAGCTTTTGCGGAAAAAGAATATGATGCGGTCGAGATAGTTTACAGTGAATTCAAGAATGCTGCAACACAGCGCTTTGTTTCAGAGCCATTTCTTCCCATACCCAAAGAGGAAAAATCTGCTGGTGCGTCATCTCAAAAAGCGGATTTTATTTTTGAACCTTCTCAGGAGGTACTGATTGCTGAGCTGATGCCCAAGATTTTAAACACCCAGTTGTACAAAGCAGTGTTGGATGGCAATGCATCTGAACATGGTGCAAGGATGACAGCAATGGACAAAGCATCTGAAAATGCAAACGAATTGCTCAAAACATTGAAGATTTCTTACAACAGAGCAAGGCAGGCTGCTATCACGACTGAGCTTACTGAAATTGTGAGCGGAGCAGCAGCATTGCAAGGGTAAGATTTCGGGATATTCCCTTACATTTAACACCCCAAAAAGGGTAAAAAAGATTTCAATATCAATGGAAATAGCCAATTTAATCAATCATGTTGAGGCGCTGATTTTCGCCAGTGAAAAACCACTCACTGCAGTTGAAATTGTTGAACTCATCAACAATGCTTTCGGTTTCATGGATGATAAAGTCACCATGGATCAGGTGGAAACCAGTATAGAAGGCATCAATGAAAAATACCAATCAGAATTTTATCCATTTGAATTGAGACAAAGCGGAGGCGGATGGCAGTTCCTCACCAAAAAAGAATTTCATACCACCATTGCTCAATTGAACGGGGATAAATTTCTCAAACGTTTGTCTACCGCAGCTTTGGAAACACTTGCCATCATTGCATACAAACAACCCATCACCAAATCTGAAATTGAAGCCATTCGTGGCGTCAACTGTGATTACTCTATTCAGAAATTGCTGGAGAAAGAATTGATCATTATTTCCGGAAGAAATGAACAAATGGTTGGCAAGCCGCTCATTTATGCAACTTCACGTCATTTCATGGATTATTTTGGTATCAACACATCTGATGAGTTGCCCAGGATAAGTGAGGTTTTGGCCGAGCAGATTGTCATGCCTACCCTCGTAAATGCTGAGCATTTTGAGATGGAGGGTGAAGTTCAATCGAATACGGAGGAGGGACAAGCAACAAGTGACGATGGACAAGGAGAAAATATTGAAGGGGCATAGTTTCAAATCATCATTCAATCATGGCTCCTTCTCTTTCAAATGACATTCTACTCAAGGCAGCTGAAGCCTTCTCAACACCCCTTTATGTTTATGACGAAGAGCGTATTCGTTTTCAATATCATAAACTGGTACATGCATTTCACCAATCAGATGTCAGGATTTTCTATGCTTGCAAGGCGTTGAGCAACATCAATATATTGCGCATTTTTCAGCAAATGGGTGCAGGCATCGATTGTGTGAGTCTGAATGAGGTGCAATTTGCACTCAGAGCAGGATTTGAGCCAAAGACAATAATATTTACACCCAACAGCGTTTCATTCGAAGATTACAGGGAAGCAGTCAGCTTGGGAGTCAATATCAATATCGATAATCTCGAGATTCTTCAACAATTTGGAGCTGCTTACGGCGGTTCATATCCGGTTGTGGTGCGCATCAATCCACATATCCTGGCTGGAGGCAATATCAAGATATCTACAGGGCACATTGATTCTAAATTTGGAATTTCAATTGACCAGGTCACTGAGATCATTGCTATAAAAAAGCAAACCGGATTGGCGATCAAGGGCTTGCATCTTCATACAGGCAGTGAGATCAAGGAAGTAGAAGTTTTCCTCAACGGACTCAACCTCTTGCTTGATTTGAGTCATCATTTTGAAGAATTGACTGTAATTGATTTGGGAGGCGGATTCAAAGTGCCCTACAAACCCGATGAGAAAGGTGCAAATATTGAAGAGTTGGGACAGAAGCTTTTTGAAAGACTGGATCAGTTTCAACAGACAAATCATAGAAATTTTCAAATATGGTTTGAACCTGGAAAGTTTCTTGTGAGTGAAGCCGGTTATTTTTTAACAAAAGCCAACATTATCAAAGAGAATCCCACGCGAAGGTTTGTTGGTGTTGACAGTGGCTTCAACCACTTGATCCGTCCAATGTTTTACGATGCTTACCATATCATTGAAAATATCAGCAATACAGATGGCCCGTTGAAAACATACAATGTTGTAGGAAACATTTGCGAGACCGATACATTTGCATGGGACAGGACACTGCCCGAAGTCAGTCCCGGTGATGTGCTCATGTTTAAAAATGCCGGTGCATATGGATTTGAAATGAGCAGTCGTTTCAATTCAAGAGCAAGACCTGCAGAGGTGCTTGTCAGCAAAGATGAAACAAGACTCATTCGTAAAAGAGAAACACTGGATGATTTGATCCAGGGACAAATACTCTGACTATTTTTTATTTTTCTTTCTCAGCTTGGAAAACCTTCCGTCAAAACTGCACCTGACTGATCGGTGATTTCCACATGCTTCGAGTTCCTTTACCTGCAATCCACTGCTGCTGAATGTAAATTCAAGCACACAATGGTCATCTGCCTTGTTGTATTGATAAACTTTTGGCTTGACCTGCGCAATGTCTCCTCTCAAGCTTCCTGTGCAGGATTTCCCATTTTTATCTACGTTGATGAAAAACAAAAGTTTTCCGTTTTTCCCTCCATCTCTGATCGCAACAAAGTTCTTCTTATCCTGTGCATAATTCCCACTCAATGGTTGCGTCATTGGAAGCGTGTCAATCGGATTGTAAACCTCTTTCTCTACGACAGGTTCATTGCTCTCAGTTAGAATCAATGTGAAAACTCCTTCGGTATTGTATACAAAAACACTTTTGTTGTAGTAGGACTTTCCAGTGCCTATGCTGCTGTTTTTGACCTTGGTAATGGTAAGTCTTCTGTCCAACCCACCATCATATGAAACAGCTGGGTTGAAACTTTTTTCACTCAACAACATGCCAGTTTTGAAAATTTCATCTTTATCAAAACAAATTACGTAAGCATATCTTTTCTCTTTTTTTTGTGCAGTCAAGAACAAATAAATTTCACCTGTTTCTTCGGCTGCAAATCTTCCTTTCCGGTAAAATTTGACATCTTTCGTTTTGCCCAATTCATTCTTGAATACACTGTCCGGTATGAATTTTGAGACAACGGATGCTTTGATAAAACTGCTGTCGGATTCTTTTTTTTCAAAATAGTCCTGTTTGAATTGTACGGGCAATTCAACAGTTTTAAAGGCTTTGATGAAATCGCCCGCAACAATTTCATCATCCACATTGATGTCTTTTTCTTTATGGTTGCATGAACCCATCGAGCAGAGCAGTGCCAAAAAGACGAAAAATTTTCTCATGAGCGAGTATTGTTCAAATGTAGTTTTTTTATGGGTAAAGGGAGTGATGACGCGAGGGACTTAAGTTTTCAACAGAATGTGTAAAATATACATATTAATTTCATGCATTCCCTTTTTGGGACTATATTGCGGCCTTATAAAAAACGGATCATGTCCAACTTCAGGAACTACTCTTTGCCCTATTCTATTGATTCCAGGTTCTCCAAAAAAGTTGCCTATTTCTCCATGGAATTTGCCATTCACCAACCGCTGAAAATTTACAGTGGCGGACTTGGATTTTTATCTGGTTCACATCTGAGAAGTGGGTACGAATTGCGTCAAAACTTAATTGGCATTGGAATACTGTGGAAATATGGATATTATGATCAGGCTAGAAATCAGGATCAAACCTTGCAGGTGCAATGGAACGAGAAAATTTACAATTTCCTGGAGGATACCGGAATCAAGTTTCAAGTGATGATTCACGATGCCCCGGTTTGGGTCAAAGCTTTCTATTTGAATCCCGAAACTTTCAAGTCGGCCCCTTTGTTTTTGTTGAGTACAGACCTTCCTGAAAACGACTATGTTTCTCAGACCATCACACACCGTTTGTATGATGCCAATGTTGCAACGAAAGTTGCACAATTTATTTTATTGGGTGTAGGCGGTGCAAAATTGATAGATGAATTGGGATACAAACCTGATGTTTACCATCTGAACGAGGCCCATGCTATTTCATCTGCTTTTTATTTGTTGAATAAAAATGGTGGTGATCTCGATGCATTGAAACGTCAGTTGGTATTTACCACACATACACCCGAGGAAGCGGGAAATGAAAAGCATGATATTTATTTGTGCGAAAAAATGTCTTATTTCTGTGGCATGCCGCTTGCTAAAGTAAGAGAGGTAACTGGAATGGAGGATGATCAATTCAATCATTCGCTAGCGGCACTGAGATTTGCCAGATTGTCCAACGCAGTTTCTGAATTGCATGGACATGTAAGCAGAAAAATGTGGGGTAAATATGATGGTGTTTGTCCAATCATCCATATTACCAATTCTCAGAATTGGAGATATTGGGCGGATAAGCAATTGTACTTTGCCATGGATGAGCAAAACGATGAAAAATTTATTGACCGCAAAAGATATCTTAAAAAAAGAGCATTTGACTTGGTGGCTGATCAAACAGGCAAACTGCTCGATCAGGATGTTTTTACCATCGTATGGGCAAGAAGGTTTGCTGGATACAAACGTGCAGATTTGCTGACACGTGACAGGGAACGATTTGATGCAATGCTTGCCAATGCCAAATATCCAGTTCAAATCATTTGGGCTGGTAAGCCTTACCCGGTTGATTATCCAGCTATCACCGAGTTCAATCACCTGGTTCACCTCAGCAAGAGCCATCAAAACATGGCTGTTTGCACCGGGTACGAGCTGGGACTGAGCAAGCGTCTCAAGCAGGCAGCAGACATATGGTTAAACAATCCCAGGGTGCCAAGAGAAGCATCCGGCACGAGCGGCATGACAGCAGCCATGAATGGAGCTGTGAATTTTTCCACGAATGACGGATGGATTGTAGAGTTTGTAAATCACGGTAACAACGGATTTGTTGTCCCGCCGAAAGATTACGAGAACATGCATGTGCATGACCAGGATGATTATGACCTGAATGAATTGTACAGAATACTGCAAGAGGAAATTCTTCCCTTGTACTACGATGCACCCCATACGTGGCGACAAATTGTTCAAAATGGCATGAAAGACGTCCGATTCAGGTTTGATTCCAACCGCATGGCAACAGAGTATTACGATCTGCTTTACAACGGGTAGTTCTTTAGTATCTTTGCAGCATGATTCTTCCAGTTGTGGCATACGGACATCCTGTTCTGAGGCAGGTTTGTGAGGATATACAATCTGATTATCCCAACCTAGATGTATTGATTGCAAATATGTGGGAGACCATGTACCACTCCCATGGCATGGGAATCGCCGCACCTCAAATCAACAAAGCCATCAGATTGTTTGTGATTGATACGGAACAGGTGTACAACAACAGTGATGAAGATGAGCGAGTGCAATTTGAAGGTGAGCAAGGCTTGAAAAAAGTCTTCATCAATGCACATATCACCGAAAGAACTGGAAAAGAATGGACTTGTGACGAAGGTTGTTTGAGTCTGCCCGGTTTTAGAGAAGAAGTCACCAGGGAAAATATCATCACGATTTCTTACTGCGATGAAAATTTTGTCCAAAAGGTTGAAACTTTCCGCGGACTCAATGCACGTGTGATACAGCATGAGTATGACCATATCGAAGGAAAATTATTCATAGATCATATTTCTTTGATCAAAAGAAAATTGCTCAAGAAAAAGCTGGATGATATCAGCGCAGGAAGAGTAAAGCCTGGCTACAAAATGTTGTTTGCCAAATAATCCTGCAACATCATGGTTGCGGCAATGACATCAATATTTGATTTGTCTCTGCGGTCCTTTTTTTTCATTCCCATTTCCACCATTGCTCTGGATGCCATCTTAGAGCTGTATCTCTCATCTACCGGAATGACGGGAATAGCGGGAAACATATTTTTCAGTCTTCTGATGCAATGTTGAACCGAAGCAGTCGCATCTGTGGGAGATCCATCCAGGTTGGTTGGATTCCCAATGATAATTTTTTCGACCGATTCTTTGCCTGCATAGTCTTTCAAAAAATCAAAAAGTTTTTCAGTTTCAATGGTTAGCAATCCATTGGCAATGATTTTCAAAGGATCGGTTGCTGCAATGCCGGTCCGCTTCTTTCCATAGTCCAATGCGATGATTCTTCCCATTTATCCAAAATAAATTAAATCGGTGATACTAAACGCTGAAAAAATAATACTGGCAATGCCATTGGCAGTCATGAATGCTATATTGACCCTGCTCAAATCATTTTCTTTCACAATACCCTGTTGATAAATCAGCAGTGAGATATAAATAAACAATCCAGTGTAATAGATCCAATGCATTCCATTGTAGTACCCGAATCCAATCAGTAAGAGTGCCGTAATAAAATGCAACAACCTGGACAATTGCAATGCATTTTTTCTCCCCATATAACCTGGAATAGAGTAAAGGCCCTGAGATACATCAAACGCATCGTCCTGCAAGGCATAAATGATATCAAATCCGCTTACCCATCCAATGACTGCTGCAGATAGCAAAATGATAGGCAGGTTGGCTTGTTCTGTAACGGCTATGAATGCTCCTACCGGCGCGAGTGAAAGTCCCAATCCCAAAATCAAATGACACAATGCTGTGAAACGTTTGGTATAGCTGTAGCCCAGTATGACGATCAGTGCAATCGGCGATAATAGAAAACAAATTGCATTGATCATCCATGCGCTTCCCATAAAAAGTATGGAGTTGATGATGGTGAATTGTAGAGCGCTTGCCGGACTGATAATTCCTCTGGGAATCTCACGTATGGAAGTTCTTGGATTCTTTGCATCAAATGTCCTGTCAAGATAGCGGTTGAATGCCATAGCAGCACTGCGCGCGAATATCATGCACAACAGGATATGGAGAAAAACCATCCACTGTCCGATGAAATAATCAGTTGCTTTCTCCCATCCACTCAAAGCTATTTCATTTTGCTGCTCGAACATGAGTCCAACAAAAAATCCAACCAACGCAAAGGGCATGGCAAAAATGGTATGTGAAAATTTGATCAATGATAGGTACTGTAAAAATCTTTTCATTTCAGCTTCCTCATTTGTTTATAAAGTTCCCAAAGTACAATGCCCGCAGATACACTGATGTTAAAAGAATGTTTGCTGCCAAATTGTGGAATCTCCATACATCCATCACATTGCTCAATGGTGCTTTCCTCCACCCCTGTCGCCTCATTTCCAAAAACCAATGCAATAGGTTCGGGCGATTGAATAAGCAGTTGCTCTAGAGAAATGCTGCCATGAACCTGTTCAACAGCAAAAACCTTGTAACCCTGGTCTTTTAACTCATCGATGCAAGTTCGGATGTCTTCCACTCCCTCCCAAGCCACGGTTTCGGTTGCTCCCAGCGCAGTTTTTTGGATATCCCTGTGGGGTGGCCTTGGCGTGTAGCCGCATAGGAAAATTTTATTAACCAAAAATGCGTCAGAAGTCCTGAATACACTGCCAACATTGTGCATGCTTCTTACATTCTCGAGTACCAATGCAATGGGCATTTTGCCTGCCTCCTGAAAGGCTTTTTTGCTGAGGCGGCCCAATTCATCCATTTCTTTCTTATGCATTGGCCAAAGATACGACCAGAAGCTACTTTTATGAATAAAGAATAACTTTGCGTCATGCACCAAGCATTTGAGAAAATTACTGCTGCTGTAAGCAAGTGGGATGCTGACAAAGGAATTGAAATCGAATCCTTGAAACAGGCGGGCAGCAACCGCCAGTATTTCCGTTTGAAAAAAGGGGAACAGTCATATATTTTGACCTACAATCCATCGAATGTTCCTGAAAACAATGCATTTGTCTCCTTCACCAAACATTTTTCCGATCAAGGTCTGTTTGTTCCAAGCATAGAATACGTTGAACCTGGTCAGCAGTTTTATATTCAATCTGATTTGGGCGATCTTTCTCTATTTGATGTGATCAAGCAAGAAGGATTTACAGAAGAGGTAAAAAAATTATTTAAAAAAACCTGTACTGGTCTGGCGCAACTTCAAATTGTTGGCGGAAGAAATATTGACTACAGCAATTGTATTGCAACAAGATCATTTGATAAACAGGCTATCTATTCAGACCTACTTTATTTTCTGTACTATTTTGTTCGCGCCCTTGATTTACCTTATGACAAGAATTTGTTGCTGAATGATTTTGAAATGCTCAGCAGCTATTTGATGCAGGAGGAGCAACAGTATTTTATGCACCGTGATTGTCAGAGCAGAAATATCATGGTCAAGGACAGCCATATTTGGTTCATCGATTACCAAGGAGGTATGCAAGGCGCACTTCAGTATGACATTGCCTCATTGTTATGGCAGGCCAGGGCGCAGATGCCATATGATTGGAGGGATGAGTTGGTAGATTATTATTTTGAGCACGCCAACCAGTTGCTGGATGGTTCTTTGAGAAAAGATGATTTTCTATCCAATTATGATGGGTTTGTGCTAATCAGAATGTTGCAGACACTTGGAGCATATGGATTCAGGGGATTGTTCGAAAGAAAGCCGCATTTCATTGCGAGCATTCCATTTGCACTTAAAAATTTGAAATGGTTTTTAGAGAATAAAAAATTGCCTATCAGGCTGCCCGCCTTGCAAAAAGTACTCAATGCCATTGTTGCAGATGAAATCCTTGAGAAATTCGCAACCATAACTGCCGGTCCTGAATGCAAGCTGACCATTCATGTCAACAGCTTTTCGTATAAAAAGGGAATTCCTTCCGATGAATTTGGAAATGGAGGTGGATATGTATTTGATTGCAGAGGAATTTTGAATCCTGGTCGAATCAACGAGTACAAAACGCAAACAGGCCGTGATAAACCTGTGCAGGAATTTCTCATGCACAAAACAAATATGCCGTCATTCCTCCAACATGTTTTTGGTATGATTGATATTTCTGTGGAAGATTATATCAAACGAGGTTTCGAAGGGCTTACCATCAGCTTTGGTTGCACAGGGGGACAGCATAGAAGTGTATTTGCAGCTGATAGGCTTGCCGAACATCTCAAAGACAAATACAAAGTGCAGACCGTAGTTAGACATATTGAACAGGATGCAAAAAATTGGATCAATGAGCCCTATTAATGATTGCAAGGCGATGATCTTTGCGGCCGGACTGGGGACCCGTCTCAAACCATTTACAGACCAACATCCCAAGGCCCTGGCTCAGGTAAAAAACAAAACACTTCTTCAGAGAAATATTGAGTACCTCCATTCCTTCGGAATCACCCAATTTGTCATCAATGTTCATCACTTCGCAGATCAGATCATTGATGCATTGAATGCACTCGCAAATGATCAATGGACATTTGATGTATCCCATGAAGAACAAGGTCCTTTTGAAACTGGCGGTGGATTGGCATATGCCTCCAAGTATTTTACATCCAGTGAACAGCCATTCATTGTGATGAATGTTGATATTTTGACAAATCTTGATCTGACAGGGATGTTTGATTATCATCAAACAATAAATCCGCTCGTTACACTCGCGGTAACCGACAGAAAAAGTTCCAGACAATTTTTATTTGATGAGGAGATGAAGTTGGTGGGATGGCGAAACAACACAACCGGCGATGAGAAATGGGTGAATGGAGTTGTTGAAGGAGTAAAATCTTTTTCTTTTTCTGGTATTCATGTAATACATCCCGGTATTTTCAAATACATGCCAGCTGAAGGGACTTTCTCCATTGTTGATGTGTATTTGAACATTGCGAAAGATAAATTAGTCATTGCGTATGATCACACCGGTGATCTAGTGTTGGATGTTGGGAAACCAGACGCCTTGATAAAGGCAGCGGAGATATTCAAATAATCAGGGCATGTATTCTTTTCCTGCTATGACAACAACAATTTCACCTTTCACCGTTTTTTGCTTGAAATGATCGTGGACTTCTTTCAAAGTACCTCTTGCATTTTCTTCGAATTTTTTAGTGAGTTCTCTTGAAACACAACAGGGACGATCTTCCCCAAAGTACTCCATCAGCTGATGTAGGGTTTTAACCAATCGCATGGGA
>Ga0129333_10007779_pt1 | contig 10109 bp, 10 predicted proteins | sample CPB6_08_DNA_FD_94474 | JGI IMG/M metagenome (GOLD analysis project Ga0129333, IMG submission 94474) | Freshwater to marine salinity gradient microbial communities from Chesapeake Bay, USA - CPBay_Sum_0.6_0.8_DNA | ecosystem: Environmental > Aquatic > Marine > Coastal | place: USA: Chesapeake...
AAAATAAATATAAAAATACAGATGTAAGAATCATTTCAAATTCTCTTTCTTGTAAAGAAGCTGTTGATTGATTCGATTGTGTCAATTAATCGAATCGTGATAAAAGCACCTATTACTGAACATGATAGTCCAATGAATACGCCTTCAAGAATTTCGTTTGGCATTTTTTAATCCTCTGCGGTAAATGCATCAATTAGAAAAACATGCAACTTATGGTTCTCGTCTCGTCGACAGATATAAGTTGTTAAAAAATTTTTTTCTTTGGTTTCTATTTTAACAAAAACTTCATCAAATTCAGTCATTGGATAAACGACTTCATTGATTAATTTCATATGTTTTTTATAACCTTTATCACAAACCAATTTAATAGTTTTCATTATAAACCTTAAACTTGATACCAAGCAGCATCACTTAGATAAACTAGATAAGCACAAATACCAATAATTTCACAGCATATTGGTACAAATAATCTAAAATTGCTATCAATATATTTAATGTCCATTGCTAGACAACAAATATAAATAACAAACGTCATAGTAACAATCTCAATCATTTGCTTTCTCTTCTTCTCTAATCTTTACAAGTTCAAATTTAATTTCGCCACCAGTATATTCCACAATCGCCGCTACAGCTTCTTGTAAACTACAAGCTCTAACTGTTTCCATTCCGCCATTATTCAAAACAAAAGTATATAAGTACATGGTTTTATCCTTTCTAGAGATATGTCTGTTTAGTTGTTGTACTGTTTTGTTGTTTGTTTTTTATACACTCTTTGAAAATCTTCATGAGTGCATTCGATAAAATATGGTTGATAGCCATTTTTTACCGCCCCAATTTTACCTTGATGAAATAAAACGCCTTTAAAAACTTCTTTATTGTCTTCAATTGCAATTACTCTTTGAAATACCGCTGGGTTAACCCCATAATTTTTAAAATACTTATTAAGCTCCGACATTATATTCCTCCTTTAATCTCTCAATCACATCCTCAACCTCACTATAATGAATAATTCCCTTCCAAATAATCTCATCTCTTCCTACTGACACCACAAATAATTCCCAATGTTCCGAATCCCAAATATGACCTTCGATTTCGTATTTCATTTTCTTCTCCTTTTCTGTTATGTCTGATCGAATAGTAAGCAGAATTACCTACTATTCAAAAAAATGAACTACCAAGACCATCGGATTTCTCCTAGGTTTCGTCCTTGTTCAAGGGACTCGTCAATTGGACGGTATCTGTGTAAGTTCTACGGATACAGCGATACACCTGCATTCCGAACACACTCTTTCACCGCGAGTGATAACTTCTCTGAAGGCCTTTAAACCTTCTCCGAGTCCTTTTACCTGCTTAGGACTATCGCGATTCTGCTGCCTAATAGAGTTACAATTAATTACCATCAACACTTCAGACGTGTCTACGATGGCTGTAACCACTGGATTTTCGATTGCTACGCTTAGATCTCAATCCATAACTTCTTATTTAAATGGTCGCTAGATATATTGCGCATATATATCATTAAGTCGACGACCCCCATATATTTCTTTTTGATACTTTGATATTGAAGAATAACATAGTTAACTAACAATACCTCAAGCTTATCATATATAATGAGTTGATCAGATTCATTATATACGTCCCAAGTATAGACCTACATCCTATCTATACCTTAGGTTTACCCACGTCTTCCGAAACGTGCTATTTTATTTGATAACGGAGTTGTATCTCCGAGATTTTTTATTTTTCTTTTGAGTGTTAGTTTTTACAGGTTATTAACGTGGTTTGTTTTATAAATGTTATTCTATACTATATATACAAAAATGTCGTCTCGTCATATCGACGGTCAATAGAAGCAAGATAAATCTTGCCGAATCTTACTACTTTGCCGCGTCACTGATTTGAAGTTACTTTTTAGGAAACTTCGCCTCAGCTCTTTGTTCAATTACTTCAATCATTTCTTGGGGAAGATGATCCAAGTTGAACTTGCTACCAATTGCAGGAGCTGTCCACTTTAGTTTACCACTAATAGTGGCTTCTACAGCTTCTGCACCAAACACTTCAACAGCTTTCAATAATCCTTTCAGACTACATGAATGTTGTTCATAGCTCGCGCCACCATTTAGACCGGGTCTAACATCTCGGCTGATTGAATCAGCTACAGATCTTCGATTAGCTAAGGCTTCATTGATCAAACGAGTTCTTTCAACTTGCACCCTATTTAGACGGTCAGATTCTTCCTTATCGGCTTTCATCTGTGCTAACAATTGTGTAACTTGGTCATTTGAGCTATTCTCTTGCTTTGAAGCTTGAGTAAGTGCCATTTGAGCCATTGCTGCTGCAACTGCTTCTGCAATCATCTTGCTAATGTCTGCTGGTGTAGTAATATTTTCTTTTTGTTGGTTGCTCATTTCTGAGTCCTTTCTTCTCTGAAGAGAAAAATAAAAAATCCAAGCATTTCGTCAGCGGGGGCATGGGGGGCGCAGCCCCCCATTAATCTCTTCAGGCGGAGTTTGGACTTATATTTTTATTATAGAGAATGTGAGTTGAATAACAGATTTCGATCCTGAATTGGATCTCATCAGGGGGAGGACAACCTCCAACATAATCTACCACAATGGTAGATTACATCATTCTAGGCTCACACCTAGAATCCTATCTGTGAACTTAAAGTTCCTAGACTTTTAGTAATGGCGCTTACTAAAAAATATTAGATATCTATGATTTCCCAACCTAATGGGCCACCTTTTTTGGCACCCCAATCAAGGCAAGTCACGATACCTCCGCATTGCTGAACAAAGCGGAATTGATTTGAGTAGAGTCGAACATTTTCATGCCCAACCCATACTTTTTTGTTACCTATATTTAAAGTGCCAGTAACGGCACTTCTGAACCATGCATTATCTTTATCTTCCCAGACCCTCCCAACCCCTTGTCTAGCATGATAGAATTCATGGTTGTTTATGATTATCTTGGCTTTGCCTTTAGCTATCCATTCCATTCTCTCAGCACCTAAGAGTTTAACCTCTTTGAGAATATCGGAATAGATTTGATTTGCTTTTTCAGGTAAACCAATTGAACAATAGTCCCACTGCATTACTTTAGCAGGACTAAAACTTTGAGGTTTTAAATAATACATGACGTGGAACATCTCATGATTACCCAAAACCAGTGTGACTTCTTTGTTTAAGAATCTAAAGAAGTCAACTACCTCTACCCCAAGACCATTAGGTCCATGAAGTAGATCTCCCAACAAAATTACCTTTTCACAAAGATCAAAAGGCAATTCTTCCACTTTTTTAATTTGGGAGTGGATATCCCCAATGATCATAACTCTCATGGAGACAAGAAACCCTGAAGTGCAGCTTTGATCTCATCAGTGACAACTTCACTTGATTTCACTGAATCTAAACCACAATCATCTCTCAAATACGAAACAAATTTTCTAATCCCTCCTCCTCTTTCAGAGAGAGTATCGAACCATTCTGCAATGGTTTGATTTGGATTTGTTGGATTTGAGATTACGTCCTCGAACGCTTGATCCAAAGCTGTACCATCTGCAGTAAATTCAGATTTCGTCATGTTACCATTGACTCCACCTTTGAGTCTTCTGCCTAACTGAGTAGCAATTTCTTCCAATGTAGGTTCAGGAGCAACAGCCACAGCCTTCTTTCCTTCTTCCACTCTATCTTCTAAGCTTTTTACTTGAGCTTTAGAAGACCCTAGAACGCCACCACCACTTTTATTGTAGATAGTGACGTTCTGGAACGTAACATTTACGTAGACGTTCTCTACGTTACCATTAATGGTAATATTCCAATCTTTACTCAATTGGAAACCCTTTCTGCCTATAAGAGGCAATTAGAACAAACCGAAAAAAACCAAAAGCAAAAAAGTATGTTTGGTGGTCCCGTTGTGTAAATCATCTTACTCCTATCCCTTTCTAATCATTAAAGATTAATCTTGATTGACATCCACACCCAAAGCTTTGAGATAGGTTTTGGAGAAACTAGGTTGAGTTGTATTTAGCTTTGAATTATATTTCTTAGCTTGTAAAAGAACATTCTTCAAACTCCATATATTAATTGCACTTACAGTCCAATCAAATTTAGAGTGTTCAGTTTGTCTTTGTCTTGAAGCTTCGATAATACTTTCATCATCACCTTGTTCTACTTTGATCGCTTCCATTTCGCACAGAAGGTTACCCATATAGGAATAGATTCCTAACAAAGGCAATAGATCAAAGAGAGATGCAGCTTTATATCCTTCTTGTGCTGTACTCATGGCATCAAAGCAATCTACTAAGGATTTAGTAGATCCATTTAGAGGAGCGCTTGGAGAGTTGAACCCTTTGTTTAAGCCACTCCAACTTGCTTTTTCGCCATCATTAGAACCTTTGTAATTTCTAACACCTGCGACGCCTTTGAGATTACTCAATTCTCTTGCTTTTGCTCTGTCTTCATCAGACGTTGCACCAACTTTTGGAGTTGGCAACCAAAGAACTTGACTGATATATGTAGCACAAGCTTCATCATACCAGTGAGAAGTAGCTGGGTTGGGATTGAACCCAACAATCTTTCTCACCACTCTGCCAATAGCAGAAGATGGTTTGAAGAAAGTGCCGAATCCTTTGCTTACGAAATACCCTGGAGTAAAGTAAGCAGAAAAAGGTAATGTTAAATCATCGATTTCAACACTGGTTGACAATCTAACACTATTCTTTTTAATCCAACCCAACACCTTTTGAGTCCCCCCAACACAATGCTTTTGATCAGCAATAAAAGCATCTAAGAAAATACCATTACCAGCACAACCAAAACCATGCTCAAACACCCCTCCAATATACTCATTCAATTCGCCTTGAGTGTATTTCCCTTTCACCACCCCGCTATTGAGAACAGTTGCTTCCAAGAAGCTATATCCTCTTCTGGTATAGTAGGCATCTTCGAAAATATCAGCATCTTTCTCCCCAAGTCTAGAAACAACTTGAGTATTAATGCTAAACGATAACCCGCTCTTTACAAAAGAGCAGACGAGTTCATTTCTGATCTCATCTGGGATTGTCATTTCGAATCTTGACTTGATTACTTGGAACTCAGCCCCATCAACCTTTATGTCTTCAATTACCGCATTTCTCAATCCCTTCTTGATCAATTCGATCTTTCGGGTTTGATTGAGATTTAAATATCTCAAGCAGTTATCAAACACACCTAAAGCTTCAAAGCTTAAAGTCACTTCATCGTCAGTCAATTCTGTGATATCATTCTCCAAGACCTTCACTACACCATCAAGAACTTGCTTTTTGGCTTGTAATACCATATTCACAAGTTCATGCACATTGCTTGCACGTTGAAATTCGTTTGATGCAAACATGGTGTTCAAAACACCAAGAATGACTCTTTGCTTATGTGCTAACAAAGAGTTGTTCACCCCTGCTTGATGCAAGCTTGGAATGAACTTACCTAACAACCATTCGATTAAAGCCTTATCTTCCTCCTCTGTCTCTGGTTTAGAATTCTCAGACAACCATTTTACCAACTCAAATGCTGCATATTCCCAAGCCATCAATTTTCCTTGCTTAGTAGCTTGATTACTATGGCCGTTTTGAAGCAATAACAGTAAACCCAATCTGACATAATTAAGGTCAGTATAACCACTATCTTCATAATGATAAACCTTAATGCTCAAGCCTCCCAATACTTCTCTTAGAGAATTACTTGGAGATGAAGATTCTTTGGTTTGAGTCCTCTGAGATTGAGCTATGCTAGCATTTCTATCCATCGCTACAATTGTAGAGTTGGATTTCACTTGCTTCAACAGAGCGAGAATTTGGGTTTGAGTCACCTCTTCACTTTTTCCTTTAATCAAATTAACAATCTTGCATACAGGATTTGCCTTTAATTCGTTCTTTATTGCTTCCATCCTCGTTTTGTGGCTGTCTGACTTTAACCACCCACTAGCTGCAATTTTAATTGAACCAGCAGCATTGACCATATAACTATCTAACCCTAATTCCCTTGCCTTACCCTCGACCAGCTCTATGATCAACATCCTAACTTCTTTTGCTTGTGCAGCAAAATCAGAAGATGCATATGTATCTTTATTCCCGAGTGGAGCTTTACACCAGGAACTGTAATTGCCATCAACGATGACAAATCCATTAATCTTGAATTTCTTCTCGATCAATGAGGTTAAGGCTTCTTTTTTATCAGATGCCTCGCAGGCTGTAAGATATTGATCCTGTGATTGCAAGAAGTCCACCCATACATCTTGGAATGAAACAAAAGCCTTTGATTGCTCAAAGGCTTTATGTAAGTTCACCACCCAGAATACGAATAGATTAACCCCTGCGATAGAGTAACCGTCAGCAATATCGGTTATCTCCACCATCTTACCATATTGGTAAGATGGCAAGAATTCTTGCCATTGAGATGGACTGAATCCTTCTACTTCTCTAAACGCATCTGTTGCATTACCAGAAGTAGATTTTGTGGTTTTACCCGCAACCACATAATTGTGGTTTGGATTCGCCCCATTACGATCCCATTGGTGCCAATACAACAAACTGGCTAAATAGTATTTGTACTTTTGCCAGTCAATTACTTCTTGTGCTACTAGCCATAAGGTCTCTACTACCCTATCTAAGTCACTGCCAACTACATATTCCCCATTGCCATTATAATTATGGCATTTTGACACCAAACCACCAATAGCGTTAATTATCGCACCAATTGCACCTTGACCACCATTTGGTGCATTAAGGTAACTAGACACAGCAAATGCATCTGATTTACCCCAAATGAGCTTTTCTTTATCCTTAAAGATAAAGTCTTTTGAAGACTCGTTTTTAACTTTAACCATAGCATCAAAAGTACCAAGATTGTTAACACCCTTTTGAGAGAGTTGATCCTTGATAATCATGATTATATCCTGATCAAAGCTAAATAATAAGTAATCACCGTCATTATCGGCATTCACCAATGCTGCTAGATCATTGCTGATCCAGATGGTTTTTTGCACCACCGAAGGAGTGATCATCCCTTTGACTTCTTCTCTAAATGATTTTAATGAATCAATGCTAACTTTAAAATCAGCATTTAATCTACCATAAAAAGCAAAGAAATCATCGGATAGGCAAGATCCATCAACGCTACCACTTGCAATCACTTTATCCAACAACCCTACAAGAGCTGATGGATTGATTGCTTTTACAAAAGCATTAGATGCCTTTGTCTGTTGGGGTTGGCGTTTAAAGACCACGTTAGCAAATGGTAGAGGTTTCCCATCTACCACCGGTGTTGCCATGATAGCAATACTCTTACCTAGTTCTGCCATTTGGCAGTATTGTGCCTGCAATGTAAGACCAGAATTGATTGCCAACCTATTTAACCTAGTTCCAGTGACCAAATTAAAGAATTCCTTTGCACTCATATCCTTCTTCCCAAACAACTTTTTGCTTAACACCCTTCGGTAACAAGCTTTGATATTAGATTTCAAAACCCATTCCCCATTGACAAACATCAATGTGTTTAACATGACATCTTGCCATGTCAAATCGTTTCTTTGGTTACCAACTTTGTCATCGGTAGCCAAAACACTGAAGAACGCCTTACTATCCTTAATTACACCAACTTCAGCTTTTTTCTTGTTTAAGCCTTTGAAAGAAGAAGCATTCAAGCCAACCCACTTGAATGTGAAGCGTTTTCCTCCTGTCTTTTGACATCCTTCATACCACAACCCATCATTAGAGTGTGACTTGAGATCAGTACCCCACTCCGCTTCTTTGAGACCCTCATATGCAATCAATTCACCATTATCACAGAGCACATATTTTGCTCTGGTTGCCAAACCTTTGGCAAAATACCACAAACCTTTATCCTCATATGCAGCTCTAAATTGAAACCCCCGTCTACCCATGACCTCACCCGCAAGACACCCACCGTCAGTGCCTTGAATTAACCCATCTCTCTTATAAGATGAGTCCATAGAGACAACGGCTAAGACAAAATCTTCGCCGTTCTTTAAAGTTTCGATGGCAGGGGTGGACAAGATCCCCTTACCATAACTCCTGATTTCCATTAATGAGTCGCCAAACAATTTAGCAAAAATATCCGCATAGAACATAGCAACTACAGTACCAGCTTTGACCCATAGGCCTTGAGTTAAGCAAAGGTAACCTGAGTCAACCATTGCTCTCGCAATTCGATCGTTGAACTGCTTGGTTTCTTTGTCTGACTCCACCACCACTACATCCCCAACGTTCACATTTACTCCATGGAGTTGAGTAAATGCTACTAAAGCAGCATTGTATCTGCCACTAGTACCTATTTGGCAACTCATGTGTTTAGCACTGTTTTCTACAAAACGGATTGAGGGGAATACCAAGTGCCCCTCAGCTCTAGAGACACTCTTTAACTCCTTCTGAAGCTTTAATTCAAGCTTTTCCTCTAATTCCAAACTTTGTACACCATTAAGGTTTAAACCTCCAATGACGCCACAAAGCCCTACGGCATCAGAATCAGCACCTAAGAGACCAGCAATCACAGCAATTGCAGCAAAGGTTAAAACCTTTTTAATTGCGGTAATTTCTGTTGAAGAGAAGAGGGGAGTTGGCTGTGCTGGTCTGTTAGCAATCTTGTCTTCTGCCTTTTCAACCATTGCAATGGTCTTGCAATAGCTGATGCAGAATAGAATTGCTTGCTTTGAACTTTTGCCCCTAATTAAAGAAGCAAGAAGTTTTAAACCAATTTTTCTTGTTCTTTTTCTAGTTTCACCAACAGTAGTAGGAATAAGAATTGGAGTGGTTGGAACAAATCCACTTTGTGCAAGTGGGGCTTCTAAGTGAGCGTTTAAAACGCTGATGGCACTACGGCCATTATCAGCAGCAACAGGAGCAGAAGCAACTGCAGTGCTGATGAGAGCAATGTTGATTAAAAACATTGCTAAGAAATTAATGAAACTGACGTTCATTTCTTTTCCTCTTTTAAGAGTTAATGGTTGAGTAAAATTGCAAATAGATAACTCTATATAATCTTCTGCAAAGTAATATTGTTTTCGCTAAGTCCGTAAAGAGACAAGTGGACTTGAGAGCATGCGATAGGCCATAATTTACCTATTCTAGTTTTCAGCAAGGAAAGAAGACTAGCAACTTCTGGTGTAATTTATCAAAAACTAAATGCGCCAATTTAGTTTCAACAAACTACGGTTCTAATTTTTAGAAGATTAGAAACTTCACTGATGAGATTTCGACTTTAAATTCAGTCATCATCAGGCAAGGAAAATACCTTGCAATCTCATTCGGAATGCTTACTATATCTTAAGAACGAGAAACGCCATCCAGCGTACTCATAGTCATCGACCTAAACTATCTCAAGGCGTGTTGCACCTACGTTAGGATTTCATTATGATGAAATGTTCTTAATTAATGATACGGCAAAGCTTTAGGCTTTCGTCTCGTCGACAGCAAAACCTAAAAAAAGAAAATATTAAAAAACAAATATAATTAAACATTTCTAACTGTTAAGAAAGAACATCTTATAATGTTTTTAGATATCTCTAAACAGATTTCGACCCCGAATTAGGTCTCATCAGCATAGCATCGAACGCTATGTATCTGTGTTTTAAAAACAACAGTTTGAAAATCTGGTTTCGAGCCTCAATTAGCTCATCATCAGCATGAGGACAACCTCATGGACCAGTTGATTTAAAGTGGTCAATCGTTCACCTTTTATCCAGCTAGATTAGTTCTGGAGGTTACATACCAATTTTAGAAAAATTAATTAATCATTTAAGATCTTCATAATCTTTTCTAATGTAATTCTTTGACTGGAGTACTTATGGTAAAATGCCACTCCAGCCATCCTTCTCTGAGCTTCACCTTCGTTAAACCCATCCCAACTCCAAGAGACGGTCAATTTGGCGTTTAAATGAGTACCGAGTACCCATTGCATTAGGTCTCTTCCATTTGCAATATCGGCAGCATCGCCGTTGCGTTGAACAAGAACCTGGTCAGTGTTGTTGTCTTCAAATTTTACGAATAAAGTTTTCATTTTGAAATCCTTTTTACAGTTTGTGTTTTTTTGATTGTTGGTAACATTGTTAAATCTATGTTA
>Ga0129333_10007780_pt1 | contig 10107 bp, 7 predicted proteins | sample CPB6_08_DNA_FD_94474 | JGI IMG/M metagenome (GOLD analysis project Ga0129333, IMG submission 94474) | Freshwater to marine salinity gradient microbial communities from Chesapeake Bay, USA - CPBay_Sum_0.6_0.8_DNA | ecosystem: Environmental > Aquatic > Marine > Coastal | place: USA: Chesapeake Bay...
ATCGTTTAGCAAAAGAATTTATAGGAACAACGCTTTACTATAACGACTTGATTAGCAGGGGCGTTGACAATGTTTACATTGCAGTGCTGGCTCTTGACGCAGACGGAAATATTGGTGGGTCTGATTTTATTGGATCGAAAACATTTGGAACAGTTTCTCCGCCGTCTGCGCCAGTTAAAATCGCATGCCCAGTTTATCACGCAACATACATTCCCTCTTCAAGAATTTCCCTTTCTTCCATTCCACCAAATCTTTCCAAACTAGATGCCTGGCCACTGTATATAACATCTGGTTCATTTGTTAGAGAAATATACGTGGACCCAAATTATGGATGGACGGGGTGGATTCAAAAATATAGTGGTAAGACGATCAGGGCCACCTACTCTACATTAGATATGAAAGACGTATTGTGGTCACAGATACTTGGTCAGCCATATGTGGATGTTCTTAATGAGTATCCAGTTTTTCTTTCTTCTAGGAAGATACAGCTTTCGCAGGTTCCAATAGCTTCTTTTGTGGAGCCATCAGAAAATAGACTTGGAATACTAAAACAGTTTTTGTTTATAGAAACAAGAAATTCAATAGATGATGAGTGGGAGCAATTAGATTTCAACTACATAAGAAATGTAAACTGTAGTACGGGGATTATTGATGTTGTAAAAGATCTATCACAAAACCCAGACTTGACTAGAGTATCATATGCCGTAAAAGCAAGCGGGATTCCCGTAAGGCATGTTAACGGTATTCCGGTACCGATAAATCCATTTTTGAATCAAGAAGAAGTTGAACCAGAAAAACCCTTGTACATTTATGTTAAGCCATCCAAAGTAGAAGTGAAAAACTACAACAGTCCACAAACCTACACGTGGGACCATGTTGAAGACTACACTTTTAATGGTGTTGTGCATTTTACATATGATAATTCAGTATTTAACCAGTATGAGTCTTCCTCATTCGATATCACTGCAGTGCAGATAGGTCTTGTTCATGTGCTAAAAAACAGACCAGCGTCTGGAATAGATGTTATTGACTTAAGAGTTAAGGGTGGCGGAATTAAGTCGACATTTGATAAGTCAAACAATATTGATTCTTATGGGGCTTTAGATATAGAAAAGGTATTTAAACAAACAAAAGAAGCAATTTCTTTTTGGGATGTTTATCCGCCAGAACAGCAAGCGTATCCAAATGGTGGATTCATAATCATCAAAATGCCCAAAACAGTTCTTGATAATTTTATCAATAAAGAAGAAGTATATTCTATAATAAGAAAAAATATTACAGCTGGTGTTGTATTTAAAATACAAGACATGGAAGGTAATGATTGGGGTGTAGTATAAAATGTTAAATGTTTTACCAGATACAGTAAAGACCTTTTCTGAGAATTCCCAAAAAACTGTTGGTTCTTTGATTAGAAGCATGAGAGTTGATAAAGCGCAGGTGGCAGAATTGGTTAGAAATCTGTCCACATTTTCTGCCGGTCCTACATATATTCCTACCGTTTCGATATCAAGAGAATTAATAAAGTCTGAATTTTTTGTGGATTTTTTTAGAGATTTAGAAATAAAATTTTCAAGATATTTTGATGCGACAAACTCGATAAATGTAGTTATAAATTCAATGACAGAAATAATGCTTTCACAAATAGCAAAAACAGAAAAAGCCATTGCGTACTACGAAAATTATATTAATAACTATGAATTCATATCTGGTAAAGATGATTTGTATAATTTTTCATATATTGAAAATTTTGACAATAATCTAAACTCAAATGAATACGAATCTCAAAAAGCAATTTACACTGATAGGGGAGAGCCGTCGTTTAGCCTAAATGGAAACGGTTACGTAGATCCAGTTTCTTCTACTTTTAAAATAGGTTCTGGGATAAATTTAGTAAATATCAATGATAATATCAAAGAAGTAAAAGTTTTTTCGAACTATCAAAACTATATTTCGTCTTCTTCAAATCCAAGAAGTCTTTTTAATGAAGATGATTCTGATGTTTGGTCAGTTTCAATTAAGTCTCCAGTAGTTATTACTTCTTCTATGGATGAAATATCTAAATATATTGATTACGATTATTCATACATAGTCCGGCGCAAAGACAATACTAGATATATCTTTTATTCAGGAAACTGAGATGGACTTTTTAAGATTATTTCCATCAGAAAGTAATGGTTTGCAGTTGCTACAAGTTGCCGTTGAGTCGGCAGGGACGGCTGAGAAAATATATTCTCTTAATTCAAACAATCCAGTTTCCGGTTATGTAGTTAAGAAGATATTAAAAGCTCCCATAATAGTTAACTCAACCGTAGATATCAATATGCCCCTAGATAAAGTAAAAAGAATAATACTAGTATTTAATCAGGGAACATATACAAAATCAAACAATCCTGCGCTTGCTGATGAAACTATAGCAAGATCTATTTCTTCCTATATAGATCGTTCGAAAGAAACGAGAAAAAATACCTATAGCGTTCTTCAAGATATAGTGATTGAGTATTTTAGAAAAGATAGTTCTATAGATGAATTTAAAAGAAATAATTATTCCTTATCCGAATACTACTCTTGTAAATTTCCGATTGATCAAAATGGAAATTCGGCTATATCTAGAAAAAATCTTAGTACAGAAAAAAACAATCAAGTTTCTATAGACGATGAAGATTTTGAGTTTAGAAATAGTCCACTAACAATGCTGGTAGAAGGTATTGTTTCCCAAGCACTGGGGCCAAGAATGAATATATTTAAAAACTCTTTATTTAAAGATACAAGAACTGCGTACACTCAAAATCGTTTGTCGGAGATCTCAAGTGCTCCGTCAAGTATTTCTATGAATTCAACCGATCTTGGCAGTATGCATTTTGGTAATTCAACAGATTATATAATTCCTGGTTCTCAATTTGGAAAAACCCCAATCAACAATGGAAACTATAATTCTTTAAACAATTACGAATACTCCTTTGGAATTAAGGGAATACAAGTTGGTAAATCAAATGGCATACACAATGCGGGCAATCAGGTATCAACATCTAAGGCCTGTTTCATAAGTAAGAAAATATTAATTCCTGGAGATGTTTATGGCATTAAGGCAAAAGTAAATGTAGATCCAAGGCTATCAAGTTACAATCTTCCAGAATTTGATATGCAAGATGCAAACTCCTATGAGTTGTCCATTTCTTTTAGGGAATCGCCAAGCTCAGAAGCTGACTGGATACCAATAGCATCGTATGGCTCTGATGAAATTTCTTCAGAAATGCTTTTTGTAGATCCAATTAGTTCAACAGCAAAACTTCGATTCTTTCCCGAAAGCACTTCAATTAGAATATACGAAAATCAAAAGCTACTTGATTCAAATGCGTTTTTATTAAATAAATTTGATAAGTCTATAACAATTAACAATTTCAATAAAAAATCAACATATTTAGCGAGCTACTCATTGGATAAGAATAATTTTTCCCAAGACTATATAGATACTTCTGTTTTGTCTAACGCTATCAAAGTTCTTGGCTCTGGAGAACAGGGTGCAGAGGGAGAATTCTTTTCTGGAACGGGGCCAGAAAATATGGTTACTATAAAAAATGATCCGTTTATTGATCAAAGTAAACTGCAAAACGCAACCTACAGTTTGACATATGGGACCATTCCCGTGTCCGACTACTCTGGATATAACCCCCTGCTTGTAAAATTTGCTGACGGAACCTACGCAATTAATTTAACAAATTATTTGAAAGGTAGTTTTGAAAAAACTAATTTTTACAATACTTCAGAAGTTTTGTTTTTTCAAAATGGAAAAAATCTTATATTCAATAAATCCATTAATCAACCATTTAATGTAATTTACAATTATATGAACAACTATATTAGATTTAGATTAATAGTTAGAAATAATTTTTTAAACTATTTTTCTAGCGGATCTGTTGATAATGTTATAATTAAGATGAAGACTAAATCACCAGATATCAATACTCAAAAATTACTTCAGTTAGGTTAATAATTATGGCTCAATTATCTACAAACACTATATATTACGATCAGATAATAAAAAAAATACAAGAATTTATTTCTAAATATAAAAACAATAAAACAACCTCATATACTGAGATGTCTCAAGAGTACAACTCATTGATTACAGAAATTAATAAATTTGTTTTAAAACAAAGTTCAAAGTATGAACCAATCATTAAGGGGGAACCACCTTCTTCTGAAAAAACAAACAGATTTATAAACTCAGTTTCAAATGATCTTAATATAATAGCAAAGCAGTTAGACTATCAAACGGCTATGGTCGTATCTTTGTTTAATATGTTTAATTCAGAGATAGAAAAAGAATCAAGATTTATTAACAGATTTAAGTCCAAAATAAAAATACTAAATGCCTATACGAACAGTCCTGGAGAAGATCTATTTTATTTTGGAGACTCTTTTGATAATTTAGATTTTATAGATGTCAGCAGCAGTAAGGAGCTACCCTTGATTGCTCGGAGGCGCCGCCTCTTTACAGTTTGAAAACAGTAGCTCTTGGATTGTAAAATCAATTTCCGTAGATGACAGTAAGTCAAATGGATTTATTGGTAATAATCATGCCGCCTATGTCCAAAATGATATAGATTCGAATTACAAGTATTCCTATCAAGACAACCCCTCTATCGGACTCCTGCAAAATGTTGTAGACTCAAATCCGTTAACCTACTTTGAATATGAATCTATTTTCATAAACAGGGCCGACATTGAGGCACGCGGTGCAAAAGAATATGAATTTCTTTATTCCTATGAAGAGAAAACACAAAACTCCGCAAGCACAAAGTACAAATCTTGGCTCGCCGATACCGCTCAACAGGGCGTTAAACTTGTTTTAAGCTTTAAATCCGATAGGGCGCAGAAGGCAAACAATATAAGCATCATTCCATTTTGGGGGACAGATCAAAACCCCAATGCTGAGCTAAAAGTAACTAGAGTTGTAGCAATAGATTCGTTAGCAAAAGAAGTAGATTTAATCAATGAACCAATTTATATTGGTAGTTCAGTGATTCCATCTACGATAGAGTCTTCAAAAAACTATTTTTATGATAAGGTTAAATTAGTTTTTCCTGAAGTTACAACATCAGAAATTCAAGTTTACATGGAACAAGTTGATTCAAATAATATAAAGGTTAAGCATATGTATTGGAAGCCACTGCCATCTTCCGGTAGGCTTTCTGCACTAAATACTCAAACAAGATTCGATCCCAGCGCCCTAAGTTCTTTGGGTTTTGGTGAAATACAGTATAATACTTTTGATTTAGTTCCTTCAATAACTAGACCGAATATATATAAAGAACAATCCGACTTATCGGTCAAGCAAATAAATGTTACGTATAAAGATCAAGAAAAAGCAGATGTGTATACGATTACATTCCAAAGGCAGTCGGGAGGGTCTTTGGTTAAATATTATTACACAAACTCTTTTACTGGTTTTGAAAGCCTAGAAAAACAACAAGAAAAGGCCGCATCTACTGATTCTAGTTTAGCTTGGAAAGCCGAGTCTAAAGAAGCAGTCGATAGAGTTAAAGATTACATTGATTCCAAAATCTCTTCTGGCGAATGGTCTTCTTTAAATTTTCAAAATATTTCTATTGAAACTATTAAAGCGGCATTTAACCCCAAGACATATACAGCTTCGATAAGTCTTAAAAAAGATTACGAAATTTACACAGCAAAAAGATTTGCCATAGGGATTCGCTCTATCGATATCGGTTATCATGTGTATGCTCCTAAGGCTGAATTTGTTTCTAATACCTATGAGTTTCCATATGATATTAAAAATTTGACAATTTCATTAGATTCAAAAGTGGATTATAAATCCACAAACCCAAATGAGCAGTTAATAAAAGTATATGTTTCTTTAGACGAAGCAAAAAATTGGATTAGAATATCTCCAATTGAAAACCCCTTTATAGGCATACCGGAAGTTCTTTCGTTCAACGAATTTATACAGTCTGGAGAAAAGGTGGGTGGCGTTGGTTACTATAATAATCCAGCAATTCCGGTAGAAACCAAACGTGTTAAAGTTAAAATAGAAATTTTTAAACCGCGTTATGCAAATGTAAGTCCGGTTATTTATTCTTATAAATTAATGGGAAGAGTAGAGCAGTCATGAGTATTTCAAATATACAAAAACAAAAATTTTTAGACGTTATTTATAGGAATCTTTATTCTTCTGGTTATATTCCAAAGGAATCAGAAATTTTAGATTTTTTTTCCAGGTACTTTTCTAATTATCAAATTGGACAACCGCTACCTTTGGAGTCTGAAATATTTAGGCAGCTGTTTGCCAGTAATGCAGATGTTCTTAATCAAAGAATGCTCCATGCGCTTTTCAATATGGAAATATTGTATGACGCAATTTCTGAAAACGCTGAAGAAATTATGTCGACGACAACAGCTTTAAACAAAAGACTGCAGAACCTTAGAGCAAGAAGAATAGAACTAGAAAATAAGATCGATGATCTTATGTTTACAAATCAAAACTCAGATGGAGTTTTTTCTGCATACACCGACAGTTTTGCTACAGCAGATGGTAGTGATTTGTCTCTTACTAGTGCGTATGTTGACATTGTAAATGGCAAAGTAATTCTCCCCACGCTTTCCTCAGCGGTGTTCGATCTTGTTTCGGCAAAAAGCATAGTTCCTAGGGGGGCTACTTATTCACTCTCTTTTAATAAAAATTCAATTTATTCAAATCAGGCAATTTCTGAGGAATCATTTTTTCCATCTGTATTTGATGGATTAGAAAACACTGAATGGAATAAAACATTTAATTTTGATTCTGTGGGTTTGGTAACTTTTCAAATTAACCTACCCATTACAAGTAGCGTTGTTGTTTCTTCTATATCTGGAAGATTAAACACCATTTCTCCAATTGACATATATTGTAGAGTCAACTATTCCGATCCGGCAAAAAAGGGCAGCGTGTTCGGCAAGAAGTCTTCCAAAGACTACGATAGATTTTCTTTTAATTTTGAAGCCGGCGACGTAGCATCTATAGACTTGTACTTTGTAAAAACAGAACCAGATTACATAGAGGAAAATAAAAAAGATAAATATGTATATCGATACGGTTTTAGAGACATATCGATATCTGGAAAATACTATGAACGCGCTGCTAGCTATGTTAGCAAACCAATAAAACTAAAAACAAATGACAATAAGAATTTAGCCATAGACAGTATTTCGATATCTGTTAACCAATCTGGTTTTGAAAACGGTTCTATTTCTTACTTTATTGCGGAAAATAATCCAGCAGCGGAAATACTTTCGGATTTTAATTGGATACCAATCTCGGCTACAAATGACCCCCTTGCATCCTATCCTTCAGTGATTAAATTTGAGGGTACATATTTAAGGTCAAAGAAAATAGTAGACCAAATTCAAAATTCAGAAACAGAAATACAAAAAATCCCACTCGCTGCAAAAGCTGATGTTCCAAATATTAACCAGCAGAACCCAACAGTAGATTTATACCCAGGTAGTTTGATATATAGAGTGGCAAAAATCGATAGTTTTGATAACCCCTATAATTCTTATATACTATCAGGTACTGGTTTAGTAAATGGCTACTATATTAATTATACGCAAAAAATATTTAATGAAATAGATGGACTGTCTACTTGGGATTCCATAATAAATGGTCGTTCAAGTGTTAGACAGCTTTATACTATACCAAAATATGATGTTTCTCAAAACCCGACATTTTTTGTTGGCCCTAATTTATCTGGGATAAGCGTTCTTTTAGATACTAAAGTTCTTTGCTCTTCCCCCAAAACCGTAAGACACGCGTTTATAAAAAACGACAGTGTTTCAAAAGACTGGAATGTGGCAGTATATCTAAATGGTAAGCCAACTTATATACCAGCTGGTCAGTTCTCTGAGACAATTGAATGGAACTTTAAAGAAGGCGTTAATCACGTTAGGGTCGCAATAGATATTGAGGGCAGTGCTAACGGCTCAATAACGCTTATGGAAGGCAAAACTCTAGCTAATTATGGTCTTGTATACTTGGATTACTATAGTTATGTTGATCCACTTGAATTTAAAAGAAATAGATCTGAATATGACTACGTATTTACAATAGAAAACTTTTTTGGCAACAAGGAAATAATGAGCAGGACAGATATTAGATCTAATTCTAGAATATTTTATTATACAAATAATCCGAATAAGATTGAATCAGTTAGATTTAGGGCTGATCTTTCAAGGTCGCAAAATCCACTTGGCTCTCCATCAATTGATTCATATACGGTCAAATTTAAAAAATCACAGCAAATACAAGATGAGGAGCTTGCCTAACGCCTATGACAATTTCATATCAAGATCCACAGAAAAAGAAAATTATTAGGCAGCCGCTGTTAAAAAAAATTCGTGCCTTCTATAGGGGGCCCAGAAAAAGTCATACAGAAAATTTGTTTTATCAAAAGGTATACTTAGATGTTCAAAGATTATATATTGAATTTGAATTACTAAATACCAAAATATTTAATAAAGTAAAAACATTTATAGGAGCTGAAAATTCAATAACTCATCAAATAGAAAATACAGCTGATTCAGAGTTTTATGGCGCAAAGTATTATGACTTGGTGCCAGATTCGGTTTCCTTTTTTAATGCCCATGCGGCAGCTACTCCGTCATTGACAGATGAAACTGATAAAATATATACAACAACAGCAATTGCTGCCAAGCTATCAAATTTAAATTTTAAGATTAATCAATTAGAAAGACGAGTGAGGTAATATGTCTGATTTTTTAGACTCAGAAAATAGAACAGTTCAATACAATGGACCAGTAAGTAGTTCAGATTTTAATTTAAGGGCTGAGCAGAATTACAACGATCTTGTGCACCTTTACAACAGATCTGGCATACTAGATCAAAAGTTGTCTGAGGCGTTTGAAAGAGTTCTAAAAGACCATCACTCTTTATCAATGGCAGTATTGGATTTGGAAGATAGGGTTAAGGCTTTAGAGTACGAGTCCGAGTCGGGCTACAAAAAGTTATCGATATATACCTACTCGCAAATAGATGTAGCTTCTTTTATTTCAGACCCAACTTTTGCAATATCTAGTACAGAAGCGTTAAGTTTTGACCATACATACAACATCATTACCCTCCCCAAAGTTCAGGGATCTTCGCATTCAAAAATTAAGTTTTTTGATTCAGCCAACGCCCAGGTAATACCGGATTTTCTTGAAATGAAAATAGACAACTCCTTTAGTGGAGTTGATACAACCAACTCTTTGGTTGATACTACTCCGGTTTATTATTCTTTGCTGGATTCTTCTGATAAATTTTGGAAGAGAAACGTTATCGTCGATGTCCCATCGGCAGCGGGCGCTCAGATGTATTTATATATAAAAATACCATCTTCTTTTTCCGGTTCTGCAGCAAGTAATTTTGTTTCATTAATACCATATCCTATATTTGGTGTTGATGTTCTTTCGTTGGAATACTCTTCAGACACAAATCCAGCTTTAGATTCTACTAGTACGTGGACACCCCTTAACTTTAATAGGCTTTACAATAATCAAACAGAAGCTATTGGCAAGGTACCACCGGGTGGTTGGTCTGTATTGGGTAATGACGTAATTTTGAATTCCGGTCCTATTGGATTCTATTTTCCTCCAATACAAATTAATGCCATCAGAGTTCTCTTGAGGCAAAGAAGCTATATGTCAGAAAACGGCAAGTACGTATACACATATGGGTTATCCGATATTGATGTAAGGTCCCAAAAGTTTTTGGATACTGGAAAAACAGTAATAAAATTTACTGCTCCAAATAACACCACAATTCAAAACGTAGAAGAAGTTATACCGAAGATGTATAACGTTCCAGATGAGCTTATATCAACTGCATTTAGCTATAGGGTGATCTACAAGGAGGGGTCCTCCTATACTTTGGATGTCGTCCCTGGGTCTACATCTGTATGGATTGAGGTCACGCTTAATAAACTGGGAGACGGAACAGCTCCAGTTTTGTCTGACTTAATTGTAAATTATACTTAATTTTAAAAGTGTAAAAAGGCTATTTCTTTTTACTATATAGGAAAGCAAATCTAAGGAGATACTGATATGGCTACA
>Ga0129333_10007781_pt1 | contig 10106 bp, 8 predicted proteins | sample CPB6_08_DNA_FD_94474 | JGI IMG/M metagenome (GOLD analysis project Ga0129333, IMG submission 94474) | Freshwater to marine salinity gradient microbial communities from Chesapeake Bay, USA - CPBay_Sum_0.6_0.8_DNA | ecosystem: Environmental > Aquatic > Marine > Coastal | place: USA: Chesapeake Bay...
AGTTTGGCGAGATCTGCTCTTGCGATAAAGCTGAATGTTGCTGCGTCTTCGGCCAGATAAGCCTCGTCACTCTGTGCCCCATCAGTGAGACCGCCTGGGCGGATAATCGTGTAATTGAGCCCACTCGCACGTAGGTGATCTTCGGCGCGCGTTTTCAACTCGATGACCTCGGCGAGGAATCGGCGTGACGGCAGTGGCGCCGCCTCGATTGAGTCGCCGGCACCGATCACGGTGACGAGCAACATTCTTGTGATGCCCGCCGCTTTGGTCGAATCAATCACATTTCGATTGCCGATGAAATCCGGCCGCTGACTCTGTTCGCCGCGCGAAGTGCCGAGAGTCGAAATAACGGCAACGAAGGGTTTGGATCGAACTGCGAAATCAACCGTCTCAGGCTGAAGCGCATCGGCAATTACTACATCGACACCCAGCGCTTCCAGATCGCTCACATTCGAGGTGCTACGCACAGCGACCGTTACGGTTTCGCCTCGTGCACGCAGTTCCTTGACGATGCCAAGCCCGGTTCCTCGGTTACCACCGAAAACGAGAATCGGCCCCTCGCTCGCCTGATAGTCGATGAATCGATGCACGCCAGTGGGTTGATGAGCTGAGCCACTCAACCAGAACACGTACGCCCCGATCGAGACGACGGCCAGTGCAACTAAGCCGCTAATCCATTTAAACAGTGCGAGGATCCAGCGCATGACATCAGTCCCCTTTCTTTGACGCCCAGTACCTCAGTACATCTTGTTCTCGTTCAGGCGAGATTCCGGCACGCAGTTTTGCTTGCTCCGCTTCCGGCCGTGACAGGTGCCAGCGAAGCGTATCAGTCGTCGTCTCGAGTATGGGTCGGATACGTAAGCCGGCGCTCACAGCGCGGCTAGCGCTGACTGCGGCAAAGCCGGCGCTGTCGCCTTCCGATGGCACCCATACCGGCATATCCGACCATGGCGCTACTTTTTGTTCATCAAGCACAGAAGAGGGGATCCAAACGGGCTCGGCATCGACTGAGGCTGTGGTCTTAGCCGATTGGACCGAAGCATTGATGACATCACCTATCGAGAATCGACCAGGTGGTGAGAGTGCGTTGAAGGTGCCGTTCAAACTATTCTCAGCCGATTCGACCGTGAACGCCGCTAAGTCTCGTGCGTCGATGAATTGAACTGGGTCACTCGGGTCCCCGGGCGCTACGAATCGGCCGCCGCGCGCTGCGCGCGCCGGCCAGTATGTGAATCGATCGGTGTTATCGTCGGGTCCGACGATCAATCCTGGGCGAACAATCAGGCTGCGGCCATCCCCATAAATACGGCGCGCTGCTTGTTCGCAAAGAGCCTTCAATGGTCCGTAGGTCGCACCATCAACCTTCTCGATGGTGGGGTCTGCCAATGTGCCGATCGGCGAGTTTTCATCGCCTGGTTTATCAAAGCCCGCATATACCGATACGGTTGATATGAAGACGTATAGTGGCGTCGTCTCGTGAAGTAATTCGGCCGTGGCGCTGACCTGTCGCGGTATGTAACCCGAATTGTCGATGACGACATCCCAGCGCCGCCCCCGCAAGGCCGAAATGTCGCCGTTACGATCACCCATCAGTCGTTCCACCTCGGGGAATCGACTGGTATTGGTCTTCCCGCGATTGAAGAACGTCACACGATGACCACGACTCTGCGCGTAGGCAGTCATGTGCAGGCCGAGGAAGCGCGTTCCGCCCAAGATAAGAATATCGAGAGGCTTACGCGCCGAAGCGCCTGTGGCCGAAAGAGCCGGTAAGCTGGTGATCGCGGCTAATGCGATACCGCTAGAGAGGATTTCCCGGCGTTTCACTTATCGAGCTCCCGGTGCGGCATAACTCTCGACCCAATTTTTGACGCTTTGATACCAATGCCGTGAGTTCTGCGGCTTCAAAACCCAGTGATTTTCGTCCGGGTAGTAGACGAACTTCGACGGGACACCGCGCTTTTGGAGCGTGTTGAAAAGCTCGATACCGTGATTGACGGGAACGCGCATGTCGAGTTGGCCGTGAATAACCAAGGTCGGCGTGACGAAGTTGCCCGCATTCGTGTGAGGTGAGTAACGCGCAAACTCTTCTGGTTTTTCCCAGAACTCGAAAAATCGATCCCGCTCTGCACCGTAATCAGCGCCGATTTGCGTAAAAGAATTATAGACAGCCGCGTGTGCAATGAGCGCCTTGAAAGGGTGGGCGCGGCCAAGAAGCGTACTTGCGAGGAAGCCGCCATAACTGCCACCACCGGCAACCATACGATTAGCATCGACGAAGGGCTGTGACGCTAGCCAGTCTGCTGCTTTGATCGTGTCTTCATAAGGTTTGCTGATTCGATCCGGATTGATGGAATCGGCGAAGGCCTGTCCGAAGCCACTTGAGCCATGGAAGTTATGCCACGTCACGATATAACCCCAACTGGCGAAGACATGAGCGTTCCAGCGCCACTGGACTGCATCTTGTATCGCATTGTGGGGTCCACCATGCAGCAGCATGAACACCGGGTATTTTTTGCTTGGATCAAAATCGGGGGGATACACCACCCACATTTGAATCGGTTTTTGGTCGCTGCCGGTGTAAGTCACGCTTTCGACTTTACCGAGAGACGTTGCAGCAAGAATCGAATCGTTGACTCGACTGAGCGTTCTGGATGTACCGTCGGTCAAATTCAGAGCGACCAAGGTGGGTGGCTCCGAGAAACTTTGTCGTATGGCAACAGCCGTCGGCTGTTTTGTTGGCATCGCGGCGATCGCAAAGCTGCCGAAACTTGGGTTACCCGTCACCGCTTTGGGGGCGCCCGGCCGTGCAATGTCGAAGCGATAAATTCGGTTGGTTGCCGCATCGTCAATTGCGCTAAATATAGACTTAGAGTTCGGATGCCAAATTAGAGAGCCTACTGAGCGATCCCAATCACCCGAGATATTTTGAACGGTAGAATTGTCACGAGATCTGAGCATCAGCCGCGAGCGATCCGCATAGAAACCTTTGATCGACTGCGCCGAGTAAGCAAGCCAACGACCATCTGGGCTGTATGATGGCGAGCCATCGTCTGCAAGGTTGCTTTCAGTAATATTGACAGCAGGCTTGCAACCACACGCTGCGATCGTAATCACATCGTAGTTTGAGTCGACGCCCGTTTGGTCGACGTTAGTTTCGAAGGCGAGTTCGGTGCCGTCAGGCGAAATGTCGTATGAGGTTGCCGAATAATCCGATTTCGATAAGTGATGACCCGACTGACGAGTAATGGCCGTGACGTCACCGCCCTCGATCGGAATCGAGAACAAGTGCGGTTGGCGATCATCCAGAAATCGATCCCAATATGAGATGGGAGCACGATCCCACACTTTGCCGCTCATTTTGCTGTCGGCGCGCTCCTTCATTCTTTTGGCTTGCGCCTCCCATTCCGCCAGATCGACCCAGATGGCAGATACGAAGGCGATCTTTCGGCCATCCGGGAACCACTTTGGCGCATTGGCGCCTGTGGGGATGGAAGTCAGTCGACGCGCTTCGCCGCCGTCGGTTGGTATGAGATAAATCTGTGATTCTTTGTCTTCACCACGCTTGGATACGAAAGCGATCCATTTGCCATCGGGACTAAAGCTCGGGGAGCTGTCTGATGCGGCATCTGTCGTGAGTTGACGCCCACCGGTTCCGTCAGTGGGGTAGAGCCACAAGTCGGTGTAGCCACGATTTGCATCGACATCGAAACGGGTCGCCGACACCACGGCGAGCTTTCCGTCGGGGGATATGTCGGCATCGCCCACGCGAACCATCGACCACATGCGCTCCGCGGAGAGCTTTTCCGCGCTGATCGCGGTTGGTGTGGTGCTGATTGCAGCAATACATCCCAAGACAAAGATGACAATTCGATTCATGGCAAACCTCATCCAATCAAAAGTTCATTCAACATCGGTGATGCACACAGGGCAGTCTGAAGTGGCAGCGGGTGCCTGTGCGTGAGCTGCGCCAATCCACGCCGATACCATATCGGGAATCAAGTGAGCACGTTTGGTCATCCTCGATTCATTTACTGATCTTGAGGAGTTCACATCGCTACCGCACGCGAGAAGACGCAGGGCACTAACCGCTCCGTCAACAACGGGAATAGCGCAATGCGCAGCGAGAATTTTGGCGATGGGAGACATGCAGGTGCAACCGAGCACAATGGAGTCTGGTTGGTGTTCCGCGATCAACTCGTCGCAGGCCTCTTTTAGCGAGGTTACGATGGCGCCTTCATATCGTGCCATGCGCGCCATCACACTGTCGTCACCGACTAAACGTGATAACTCTTCCTCGGTAGAAAAGTGTCGTATAGCAAGGCAACGCGAGATGAGCTCAAGAGCTCGAAGGCGTTCGTCGTAGAGAAACCCCATCGACTCTGGCCAGACCGTCAAAATACAAAACCGACCGCCACCGATGGAACTTGCCTCACGCAGCGCCGCTTCACCTGCGCCAACGATGGGAACTTCGACAGCGGCTCTTGCGGCATCGATGCCGTAGTCGGCGAACGAGTTGATCAGAATTGCATTGCAGTCGGCTTGTGCAGCGCCCTGTGCGGCATCCACATAGCCGACATCGACCATGAGCCGCTCGTACGGGGTGAAGGCAAACATCGACAGCCGAGGTTGTATGAGTGCCAGCTCGACACCCTGGTATTGAGCGGCCTCTGCATGGAAGTGTGAAGGCAGTTCGGTGCTTGCAGAGCCGCTGCCGATAATTCCGATCTTCATGGTAGGTGAAGGCTAAGCCATGCGGCCGTGTATCGGCTACCGGCATCGGGCATACTTCGTCCTATGGGTTCTTCATTGACGGATGCGGGTATCGTCGTCGGCACAGCTCGGACCGAGCGGGCTGATGCGATCGCACTGGTTCGTCGTTGGTTTGACCAAATGGCATCGCGGGACCTCGCCGGCGCTGCCAAGTTGATGTCCCCAACCGCTCCAATCGTTATCTCGGGTGGACATCGTTTTTCCCGTCTCGAGGATTTCGTGGTTTTCGGGTCGAATCGTTACGCTTCGGTCCATAAGCAGACAGATCATTTCGAGGTCTGCGAGGCAGCCGGTGGTGTTGCCGTCTACGTACGCGGCGAGATGGCCGGCTCCTGGAAGGACGGAACGCCTTTCGTCGGCGTTCGGTGGTGCGATCGATTTTTAGTCAGTGGCGGTGTGATCGCCGAGCTACAAACGTGGAGCGATCTGGCCGAGACGCGGTTGCGCTGAGAACATTGGAGTTTTGATTTTGAGCATCGACAAATTAGATCGATATGCCGCTCTGGCGCTGCAGATCGATTGTGACGGAGTTCACCCCGATACAACACGTGAAGCAGCTGCTGCGCGTATGCAGCGCTCGATCGCGAGGATCGACCAAGCGCTGGCAGGCGCGCGCCGATGGATCGGTAGCGATCTCAAGCTCGTCGTGCTGCCGGAGTACATCCTGTCGGGTCCACCTTGGGGTGAGACCATTCCGGAATGGGCTGCGAAAGGTGCATTGCATCCGCGCGGGCCTGAGTACGATGCGCTCGCGTCGCTCGCTCAAAAACACGCCATCTACCTCGCTGGCAACGGCTACGAAACCGACGATCACTTCCCTGGTCTCTACTTTCAGGCCTGTTGGGTATTTGATCCGTCGGGAAAGCGGGTTCTCACCTATCGCCGATTGATTTCGATATTCGCCCCGACACCGCACGATGTTTGGGATCGTTATCTCGACATCTATGGCCTCGAGGCTGTATTCCCGGTAGCGGATACTCAGATTGGGCGAATTGCCGCGATCGCATCGGAAGAGATTCTCTATCCTGAAATTGCGCGAGCCCACGCTATACGTGGCGCTGAGGTCTTTCTACATTCCACGAGCGAAGTCGCATCGCCCAACCTGACTATCAAGCAGATCGCGAGGCGTGCTCGTGCACTAGAGAATCTTGCGTACGTAGTGTCGGCGAATACGGCTGCCCTGCAGGGAATCGACGTGCCGGTCGATTCGAGCAACGGCTATTCCGACATCATCGACTACCACGGCAATCAGATGATTGTCGCGGGTCTCGGCAATTCATCGGTCGCCAATACCTTCCTCGACATGGCTGGCTTGCGTGCCTATCGACGTCGGCCCGCGATGAGCAACATGCTCTCGAGACAAGCCTTGGATTTGTTTGCCGAGTCGTATGCGAACGCCGATCTGCGACGTCGCAACGGTTTGCTGCAGGGCGATAAAGTGATGATTCCCGACCGCGCGTACTTCCAGCAACGTCAAGCCGACGCAATCGCTCGAATGATCGAGCGCGGCATTCTTTGACGGTGGGGCGTTTTCGCCGGGCGCTACATGAGCGCTACGGGGATCCTCGAGATGTGCTCAAGATCGTCGAAGTCGACGATGAGTATCCTGCGGCCGACGAAATCGTCATCCGAATGGAGGCAGCGGCGATGCACATCGCCGATCTACGCACCATCGAGGGTGCCGAAATGTTTCGTAATCCGTTACCTCGAACTCCGGGCTTCGAAGGAGTAGGTCGGGTTTTAAGGGTGGGGTCCGCTGTCACCACATATTCTGTGGGTGATCGCGTGTTTCCTGCGCTCGCATCAGGAACCTTCAGTGAGCAGGTTCGATGTGCTGCGAGTCGTTGTATGCCAGCGCCCGAAGGTGATGCGGTGCAGCTCAGTCTCTTGACCGTGAATGGGCCTACTGCCGCCGTTCTACTCGATGATTTCGTCAAAATGAACGAAGGCGACTGGTTGATTCAGAACGCAGCAAATTCCAATTGCGGCAGATTTCTGCTGCAGCTAGCGCATCAGCGCGGCATCAAAACTGTCAATATCGTACGACGCGCCGAGATGATCGACGAGTTGGTCAGCTTGGGTGCTGACATCGTGCTGCTTGATGGACCAGATCTCGCCGAACGAGTTTCGACTGCTACATCGGGAGCCTCGATACGACTGGGTATCGATGCGGTGGCTGGCTCTGCCACACGACGCATCGCAGAGTGTCTCGCCACAGAAGCAAAGTTAATTTGTTACGGCGCCATGAGCTCGCAACATTGTGAGATCGATTTCTATCGCATGTTCCGCTTGGGAATCGAGTTCCATGCCTTGAGTTTCGTCAGGCAACTATCCAAAAGAAATGCGCAGGATGTGCGCGCCCTTTATGCAGACCTGGCTGAAAAGCTCGCAACGGGCGCTCTGACGGCTCGTATTGCCGGACGCTATCGACTGGAAGAGATCATCGCCGCGTGTGATCGCGCGGCGATGACCGGATCTGAGCGCGACGGAAAGGTTGTCGTCGTCTTCTAGGGATTAACCAGTACGACTTTGCCAAAGTGAGTGCGCGCGTCGACCATGCCGTGTGCCTCAACTAGAGCGCTCATCGGCAATGTTTTGTCGACGACAGCTTTGAACTTGCCACTGGCAAAGAGCGGTAACGCAAGCTCACGGAAGCTGCGCATCGATTCAGGAATGAACCGCGCGCTGGATGAGATGCTCATTGCCAGCAATTGTAGATTTCGCATGCCGATATTGAGGTTGAAGCAGACCTGCCTTCCACCAGTGCTGCCATACATGATGATACGGCCTTCGGCCGCCATCGAATCAAATAAAGCAGCGGCAGTTTCTTCACCGATCGTCATCAGTCCGATATCGATGCCGTGTCCATTCGTATCACGCTGGACAAGCTCCGGTAGGTTGCCAGTCTTATAGTTGTAGGCGGCATCGGCACCTGCTGCGATACCGCGTGCACACTTATCATCGCGGCTTGCAGTGCCGGCAACCCAGCAGCCTTGCCACTTGGCAATCTGCAGCGCTGCACTACCGACACTGCTAGCGATAGCCTCGATCAAGACCCTCTCGCCAGCGCGCGAGCGTGCGACTGTGACGAGCGCATGCCAAGCTGTCAGCCAACCCACCGGGATTGCCGCTCCCTCAACGAAGCTCAAAGACTCGGGAAGACGCAGGGTATGCACCTCATCAAAAAGGACGTGAGTTGCATGCGAGCCGCGAGCTCGCCCGAATACGCGATCGCCCACGGCAATCGAGGTGACGCCCGGGCCCACGGCTTCGACGATACCCGCCGACTCCATACCCATGACGAAAGGTAATGCTTGGCCGATATACGAACCCGCACGCATGCGGGTCTCGGCAAAATTAATTCCCGAGGCTTTGACAGCAACACGTAACTGTCCCGGGCCAGGGATTAGCTCAGGCATTTCGACCCACTGCATCACTTCCGGCCCGCCGAAGGCCGCTACACGCCAGCCGAACATTTAGTGACGGCTCTTCAAAAAGCCGCGGAAACCGGCATCGTATTCATTGATCCAGGCTTTCGTTGTCGGATTCGCCTGCATTGATGCCCACCACTGCGCGATTTTGGGATAGTCGTCGAAATTTTCTTCGACGCCGCACAGACCGGTCACGATGACCATCATTTGCAAGCAGGGCAGCAGAGCGCAGTCAGCGTAAGCCGAGGGCGCCATAAAGTGTTCGAGCTGTGCCAGACTCTTTCGATAAGCCGCAACTGCCGCTTGCACTGCATCGGCGTTACGCTTCTGAGGATCGAGACTGCCAAAGAATGCATTGCCTTGCGGCATGACATAGAGATCGACGATTCGCCCAAGTAAACGTGCTCTCGCTCGTTCCGCCGGGTCAGCCGGAAGCAAAGGCTTCTGCGGATAGGCGTCTTCGAGGTAATCCATAATCACCATCGATTCGGCGATAGCTTGGCTACCGAGGTCTAGGGCCGGCATTTTCCCAAGCGGATTGATCTGGAGGTAATCCGGTGACTTGATGCCGTTAGCTGGCATTTGTGCTTCAAGATCCAGACCCTTCAACCGTGCGGCGTAAACGACACGGGCAACATAAGGGGAAATGATCGATCCGTAGAGTTTCATGGTGTCTCCGTCGAGGGTTTCTGGGGTCGATGCAAAGCGACAAGGACAAAAATCAGCAGTGGCAACGCAACTAGATTTAGGGCTTTCCACCCTAGCGCCTCAATCGCAGTACCGGCGAGTAGCGAGGCTACGGCTTGTGAGCCAAACACAGCAAGATCGTTGAACCCTTGGGCGCGAAATCGATCGGCAGGCTCGTAAGTGGTTGCCAACATAGCCGTTGCCGAGACGAACATCAGGTTCCAGCCGACGCCTAGCAGCGTTAGCGCAGTGAAGTAATGAATGAATTCCTGTCCGACGTAGGCGGCAATACCGATACAGACGATATTGATGAAAATTCCAATCACCATCATTCGTCGAACGCCCAGAATGCCGATCAACCAGGGGCTCACGAGCGAAGGCAAATACATCCCGAGCAGGTGAGCTGTGATCACGAAAGTGGTTTGTGCCGTCGTGAATCCATCATGCACGTGCATGCTGAGCGGGGTTGCCGTCATGATGAAACTCATGACGGCGTACGACGCTAGACCGGCAAGAACCGCCAATCGGTAGTCCGGCCGCTTGAGGAGTCGTGAAATGGAGGCGTCGCGGACCGACTCATGGCGTGCGGCGGCAACGCCAAGAGGCAACTTCATCAATACCAGCGTGGTACAAAGACAAAGACCCGATAGAACCACGAACGAGCCAGTGAATTGCGGCCAGTCCCCTAGGTCACTTGCGAGCTGCCCGAGCGCCGGCCCGACAATCGCTGCGGCAAGGGTGCCGATCATGACCGTGGAGACGGCGCGCCCAGCGAGTTCGGGTGGAACGAACTCCATTGCCGCGAAGCGGTATTGCTGCACGAACGCCATGTTGGCGCCGATGAAAAATGCGGCGGCACAGAGCGTGATGAAGTTGGCTGCGGCGATGCTCCAGGCGATGACGAGTGCCGCCGTCGCTGCGACGAGTGCGCTGCCCATGAAAGCGGGTTTTCGACCGATCCGCTGCATCAGTAGTGCGGCTGGCAACGAGCTGGTCGCGATGCCTAGCACCGACAGTGACAATGGCAGGGTGGCGAGGTAGGGCTCGGGCGCAAGGCGCGTGCCGACGATGCCGCCGAAAGTAACGAGAATGATGGTGCCGCAGGCAGCGAAACCCTGGGCCAAGGTCAGAATCCAGACGTTTCGCATCGAAGTGATCACAGAATCGCCATCTAGTATGCTTGAAGCATGAGCGATTCCAAGCCCGTCCGCGCGCCAA
>Ga0129333_10007782_pt1 | contig 10106 bp, 15 predicted proteins | sample CPB6_08_DNA_FD_94474 | JGI IMG/M metagenome (GOLD analysis project Ga0129333, IMG submission 94474) | Freshwater to marine salinity gradient microbial communities from Chesapeake Bay, USA - CPBay_Sum_0.6_0.8_DNA | ecosystem: Environmental > Aquatic > Marine > Coastal | place: USA: Chesapeake...
AACACTTATATCGTGAGCTTTATCTGCCAAACGAGAAATAAGTGTAGAGTCGTTTTTGTAATATCTTTTATCCATATTATCGTTTCTTTACACAAAAAGTCTGAACTTCCGGTTGTCTTTGTTGAACAAACTCTGCTTGCTTGCGGCATGCCGGCTCACTGGTAGTTTCCAAGTAAGGATCATACAATACTTTGTTGGGTCCTAAAGTTGTAATTAGAACCAAAATCCAAATTTCCATAATTTATCTTGACAGCATACGGGCCAATTCACCGTGTAGTTCGGCTACCTCGTCATTGGGTACATAAAAGTCTGTGAGTGGATCCCAGTATTCGCCTGCTTGTACATCATAGTATAGCACACGACCAGTGGCAAAGTAAAATGGACCTTCCAATCCTTCGCGTGGTTGCCACCGTGCATCACGCTCACCTAACAAAGTATATGCCATTATTCAACTCCAAAATGTTCTTGCATTTGACGGCTAGCACTGAATCCATCTGTGCTGGTTCGGGAAATCAACACACATTCCTGAACAATCAATTCAGCAAACCGTTGATTGTATTGTTCGATCCAAAGATCTGGACTCAATATGCCTTGAGGCACTTGACTCTTTGCTTGATCTGCCAATTGTTGAATCAATGTTTTCATAGTTTATTTTGCAACACGTAAATTTAAATTGATCAAAAATCTAGAAGTATCTCCGCAGGCCGGACTAGAATGAAATCTTCGAGAATCCCATAATACTAATTTATTGAACTCTGGCTTGATCCTTTGATGTTGTGTCATTGATTGTACAGAGTGATTGTCCACGTCATAGTGTTCATTATACAGCACTGTTTCGGCATCGCAGGTATTTAAATAAAACAATCCTGTGAAAGTATTATACTGCACATGATCTGACTTGTTGTAAACTCGATCAAAATGAGCCAATGCAGATTGAGTGTACATAGGATGTTCTAACATCAAGTTACCGTGAATAGATTCAAAAAAAGTTTTTTTTGGACTGAAGTATTGTTCAATGGCTGTCACAAGAGGTTGAATGGCGTTATAATTCGCACTTTTCAAATTTGGCCGCCAATTTTGAAACTTATTTGAACTTGGTGTTGTTGAATAAAATGTGTGCCTAAAACATGGTAATTCTTCAGCGAAACTTTCTGGGTTGGTCAAGCACGATCTTGCAAATGTATCATTAAAGATAACATGGGTATAGTAAGACCAAGGAAATTCAGGTGCCGACAACTGTTGGTATATTTTTTTTGCACATAAATCTTCTAAAAAATTTTCAATGATTAAAATCATTTAATAAAAATTAAACTAGTGCTACTGTAGATACTTTACCAAATGTGGCAGTGATTTAGTATAATCAAGTTTACGTATGCTGTCAAGAGCAATTAAAGTTTGTTTTATATCATTTAAAATTTGATTATTACCAACCACCAATTTTGGCATTACTATATTAATTGGATCATCCTTTGAATACAGTGCAAGTAGATCGTCCTTCATTGCTTGAGTGATGTTTTGTGCTTTAAACAAACCAAACACCGGATTATATTCAAATTCGGTATTGTCGCCCATTCTATTTGTCTTTAGATACTTCTGTTGCCAGTCTCTAATTTCTTTTATAATATGAAAATTTAAAAATCCAATTGCAGGGCGAACACTGAACATATGATTGTATGGCAAGGTCTCAACCATTGTTAAAATTTTGTCCTGAGTGGATGGCCAGTCCCCGGGCCATCTTAAATAATTAAATGAATCACCAATTCCATCTATGCTGAATTTCAGTCTAATTAAATGAAATGGTTCCCACAAATCCATAACACGCTGTGATGGTAAGACTGTTCCATTTGTATCATACCAAACAGTAATATTTTTTGCAAACGGTGTTAGTTCTTCTAATATTACTTCATGAGTGTCTGTTAGAAAAGGTTCTCCACCAAAGATATGAACTGTTTCTAAATTTTCTAAATTGATATTCCTGATTGTGTTTCTAAGATAATCTTTGTCAGTAGAAAGTGTTCCACCTTTTATTTTTTTTTCTACTCTCCATTTTGAACTTAATTCAGGGCCGCATGTAACACATGCCAAATTACAAACATAATTTAATTTGAAAGTTATTTGCTTTGGGCCAGATTGGTTGTATAAAAGTTTATCTTTAATGTAAAATTCATTAGTGGAACTTCTATTAGAACAGATTAATGCCGAATCGTTATATCTTGTATCGCACTTGGCACAAAATCCTTCTAATTCTTTATTTTGAATATTGGTAGTTCTTAACTCAATCAATCTTGGATGATCAAAAGCTTTATGACTACCAAGAGGAATAGTCTCGTGTGGCATCGGGCACGGACTTACATTTATTTCTCCATTTGGTGCCAAGGCCAATTGCAATCCGGCATGAAGATTGAGACAATAGTGAGGGGGCAAAAAACTCATAGTAAAATATATATGATGCTTCCTCTCTGCGGCGGTTATTATAGCACATCAGCGACCAGTCTTTTCACTGCCCACATCACGCATGCCCCCACCCGCTTCACGACCAGAGAGGATTGTCGTATTGCCAACGCTGTTTGCACCAAACAGTAAGGTCCTGACCTACCACGGCCTTCTCATCCTCCGGACCAGAGTAGGGGGTGGCGCCCCCACGTCCTTTACACGCCAAACACCAAGATAGCAAAAATAAATCCAGCCACAAAAGAACAAAACAATGTTACTGCGCGATCACCCTGCTCGGGTGTTGGTACCGGAATACTATCGATAACTCGAACCAGATTGTTTCGCATTATGCTGCCTCCTTCATTAATCGATAACCCTGGGCTACATCGAACAAGTTAGCCCGCTGCCAGTCCCATAAGTCCGTTACACGATTGAATACAGGACCAAAGGGATACTTTTCACCATCGGCAGTATATACTACAGTCTGCCAACCACCCGGAACATTCGCACAAGAAATTTCCATTTTACTTCCCCTTGAATACTCGACGCACGTCGTCATATGATACCTGTAATTCGAGTGAAATGTAGTCAATGGTCTCGTCCAATTTGCCTTCAGGGTCACCTAAAATTTCCGCCATTTTCATAACTTGTTTCTGGAATTTGCTCATCGCTATCTCCTTGTCAATTACATACTAAAATAAGATTCGCTAGACGGGCTGCAGAAGTACGGAGTATCGTAACGTTCTTGGAACTCTTTACCAGTTACCAAGTTCTTGCGGGTAACAAAAGTTTCGTACACATGAGCTACGAAACCTTCGGTACGAAAGCTTTCGGCCACATTCCAAACCGTGCTGTAATTACAATTCAAATCCACAACCTTGACGAAACGCAGGCCTTTCTTGTTGCGACCATAACGCTCGTCTTTGCGGATACGCTTGTCTTCCTTGTAAACTTCTACGGTGTATGCAGTAGTGTTGCTCATTTCATATGCTCCTTATTAATTACTATACCGTTAGTATAGCAAAATGGGTCATTATGGTCTACCAAAATAAATTGTTGCATTTTTTGCAACAACTGTTGCTTATTCAGCAACTGTTAGCATACTAGCAGGCACATTCCAGGTAGTTAAACCTTCGCGTACCTTGATGTTTTTTATTGCAATTTTAACAACATTGCCCTGGTGTGTGCGCCCAGTCTTGGGATGTGTAAATTTAACAACATCGCCCAGCATAAGCGACCGTTTTGTTTCTTTAACAATTTGCCCACGACGGAACTTGATCGCAGCGGCTATAGAGCTCAACTGATCGTTAGAGAAATCGCCAAACATGATTGCTGAATTAACATCCTGAATAGTAAGTTGCGACATTGCTAACTCCCGGCTAGTTAATATGATTAGAGTATAGCAAAAGGAACTATTTAGGTCAATAGTTGCTTAGATTGCAACTTTTCTTTGAGTGCCTTGATGCATGCTGCCGCGCATGACAGTTGTGGCGATTACAGTATCGTTGACTTTTTTGAAAGGTACAGTGATGTCAGTTTCCAGGTCCACGACCATGACTGATGTACCATCTGGTAAGTCTTTAAGAAATTTTTTTCTTTTGATCAACAGCTTCGAGAAAAAATCCGCTATTTCGCCCACAGTAATTGGTTCTTGATTTCTTGGATCGCTCATACGGTCGATGAAATGTGTAGTTATTTTAATAGGTATGTCGTGTGGAGCGAATCTAGAATTCAGTGCAGTGGTATAGTGCCTGGCCAATTCTGTGTTGGACTCATTGACCGCTAACTCTATCAAACGCATGCTATTATCTCAATTCTGCCCAATAGTTAAAAGATACACCGCTAACTGTGTTTAATCTATAGGTTGTGGCAGGTGGTACTATGGCGTATACATATGCGGGCATGTTGGCGGTAGATCCAACTCCGCCTACTCTTGAAACAACAGTACCCCCAACTTCAAACCAATCCGTAAATGGTACAGAACCCGTAATTAAACCCGTGATGGATACCTGGATTGGCGAGCCAGTTGTGTTGGTATAGGTAGTACCTGTTGAGCGACTTGCCCCTACATTCTGCCAGGTTTGGCCAAATCCTATACCAGCGTTGGTCGTTGCACCAGACTCACCAAAGGTTAGAATGAAACCCATGTTTATAGTTTGATCAAGGGCCTGGGCGCCGAAAAAACTTACCGCTAAACTGGATGTTGACTTCTGTATCGTATAGGGTTCTACAGCAACACTTGCTTCTTGACTTCCATTACACACCACAGCGTAATTTGTATTTGAAAACGCTGTAACAAAATTAAATGTTGCAGTATAAAATACAGTTGTCGGCGAGAAACCCCCACCAGCTAATCTACCTACCAATGTAGCTGATTGAATGTTTTTACCATACACTAGAAAAGGCACATTTACTGTTGATCCATTCGATGGAAAATTAACGCTACCATTTCTTCTAATCAAACCCCATGATGCCACACCGTCTCCGGAACCACCAGCAACTGTCTGCCATGACGCGGCTGTTCCGTTTGATGTTAAAACTGTGCCTGCTGCACCTACGTTTGCTAAGCCAGTACCACCACTGTTGATAGCAAGAGGTGTCAACAAATTGGTAATTGACAAATTGCTAATTGCTGCACCCGTAATGGTTCCGCCGGTGATAGCAACTGCTGTGTTGTTTTGAAATGCCATATTGCCTAAAGTTCCAACTGCATTTGCAACAAATGCTGTTGTAGCCACGTGAGTGTTTGCAGTGCCTGCGGGCATGGTCAATGCAATCAAGTTTCCACTGACCTGAACGTTGCTTGCAACATGCAAATTGCCGGCAATGCCAACTCCGCCCGATACCACCAACGCTCCGGTTATGGGAGAAACACTTACAGTGGCCGCTGAAATCAAAATGTTTCCTGCAGTACTTACATTGCCTGCCACATCAATTCTACCTGCCACCGAAGCATTTCCGCCAACAGCTATGTCATTGCCAATTGTGGTACTGACGCCAACTGACAAATTGCCTGTCAATGAAGCTGTGTTTGAATGTAATGTATCAAAACGTCTACTGATACTACCAAGATTTGAACTGATATTTGCAGTTGGTGTAACGTCAGCACCAAGATTTATCTGTGCGACATTACTTGTGGTTGCAAAAGTATTTGCTGCATTTACATTTCCAACAAGAATGCTTTGTGAAAATATATTTGTAAAACGATTTGTTGTATTTCCAAGAGTGTATGTTAAATTTGCACTTGGAGTTATGTCACCAAAGAAATTGGCTGTGCCATTTACTGCACCAGATAATATGTCTACATAATTTTTAGTTGCCACTGACAGTGCTGGCGATCCAGCACCAGGATGATTGTAAACTTCAGTCAATCCAGATTGGTTATTACCACGCAAGAAGGGAGTTTGTGTACCACTTCTTTGTAAGCTTAAAATCAGGTCTCTGTTGTTTGTTGCGTTTCTTAGCGTAACTGTGCCGCCCGAAACGCTGGCATTGAAATCACTGGCTAAACCTACGCTAAGGCCAGCATCATTTAAAATTCCTAACGATCCAGTGGTGGTCCCTGATTGATCGTTTCTTAAAAAACTTGATCCCGACACCGTTGTAGCACCAATAAGTATATTTTCTGCTAAAGATGCAGTTCCATAAAATTTATGGCCTAAAGTGCTATTAAAATTTAAACCTTTACGTATTGTAGCAAATCCAGGCACATCACTGGCAAAATCTTCTTCTTTGCTCCAGATACCAACCAATACATTGTTGATAAAAAATTTAAGTATTACGTAGGTGAAAGCTGGCGGAGCATCTGTTACTGTGTCAGGAATAGCACCAGTGTTGCCTGTGGCCAATTTGCTCAAAGGACCTATCAGTCGCCAAGCTGTACCTGTGTAGATGTAAAGTTGTCCGTTTGTGGTATCGTACCATAATTCACCAGTGTACTGTGTTGTGGGAGTAGTAGCAGATAAGGTAAGTCCTGCTATACCCTTCCAGTTGGCATCAAGTGTGCCTTTGGTGCTTGATATGTTTACATTTAGTCTTTTTGTGGTAGAGTTGTACCATATCTGTCCGGGCAGTGGCGCAGCTGGCGCAGTGGACTTTGCAAAATTCTCCATCAATCTCGCAAAGTTTTGATTTAAGAATAAACCATATCCTTTGTAATTTTTACCTACCAAAACCAAGCTGGTATTAGCAGTATCTGCAGTATTGTCTAGCAATCCACCTGCAATTAATTCATCCCCGTTGCTTAATATAATATTATATGGCATTTTTTAACTCTCACACCCTTTATTTATGCTATTTTAATTGGGCTATAGCGGATGTTACTTTTGGCGCCCGCCCTTCATATTGGCGCACCAGTGATACATTCTACCCCGTTCGCCGCCGTACTTTTTGGCTCGAGCTCTTAATTCGCTTACACTACCTGCACAACTGGCACCGGATCTTTTCACTCGGCCAGGGCGACTTTTGCCTTTGATCTTGCCATCTGCAAAATTTTCCGAAGTTGGCTGCCTTTCAAAGCTGCGCCACATGGCACGGCCTGCATCAGTCTGCGTTGTACTAGGGCGTATGTCATTGCCCATGCTGCGAATCCAATCATATACAGCCCGTGCTATTCCTTTGCGCTGATATTCATTCCATACACTTACATTGCCACCAATTATATACGGGTCGATTTTTTTGGCAAACAACTTGAATCTAGTTTCAGGTTCGTAACCCATAACTATAAATCTAAAGTAACCAATTTTGATCCCTTCCTGATTGATCGCATCAACTCTAAACTGTGGAGGGTTGTCTTTTCGCAAACTATAAGCAACCAGTTTCAGTTTACCCACTTCTGGAAGTTCTATAACTTTTTCTGCATAGAAGTTATGCTTGACTATACCCGTATCTATTTTTTCTTGAATGGATTCACCGCCGCCGCCGTCGCTACCACTGTCACCATCTCCACTGCCATGATAACCACCGCCATAGTAACCATAGCCTGGATACCAGTAGCCGCCAAAATATCTATTTTTGCGTTTTTTCTTTTTGCGTTCAGTTACAAACTCTGCGGCTCTCATATATTGAAATATTCTTTACCAATAATTGCACTTGGTGGTATTACGCCACTGTATATATAAGTTTCTTCACCTGTATCATCATCTTTATTAAAATGCGGATCGGCTCTTAACATTTTGCGATTCAACTTGTTTTGATCAATTTTAAAAATTACACCACCCTGCTTCATTAAATCTAAAATTTGTTCTTCGTGTTCGGCATCAGGTTCTATCACACCAGGATCAACAAAACTACTTGCTATATCTGGGTAATTGCTTAGATATACATAATTTTTATCGCTCCAGTCAAACATTCTTAGATTACCGCCTGGCAAGAGTCCGCTTTTGAGTATACTTGGTTCAAACGCTCTCAATGTGGCATGATACAATGGTTCGTAATCGTATGCCATTTCTTCTAATAGATTTATAAATTCCTTTGCTCTCATAGATTTCTTTCCCAGATCACAAACGGATCATTGACCACAATAGTGCCGTCAGGTCTGGCCATATAATTGCCACGATGTAAGTCTATGCTGTAGTTGTGTTTTCTAGCAAATTGTTGCACAGTTTTCACAGTCTTTAACAAATTCTTTGCTGCTTCTGCTCCGCCCAAGAAGTTAATACTGTCTTTGATTTCATACCATAACGGTTGATCACCTTCGTAGCTGCTGTCTTGTGCATAACCAGTTAAAATTTTCATTGCACGATCAAAATTGCCTCGGCCCATCTGCATGGTTACTTCTTCAATGTTGCCAACTAGATAACCCACTTCATCAGGTAATTCTCGTAATGCTTCCATTCTAGCCTGTATGTAATTCTTGCCTTGGTATTCAAATGTTTCAAAGCCTGAAAATCTTGGCAAGTGCGGATTGTCTTTGTTCTTGTTACAGTAGTTAATCCAGTTAATAAACATACGTTGGTCAGGGCTGAATCCTTCTACACCTTTGCGATAGCCAAACACAATGTATACTTGTCCGTTGGGTTCAAGGTATGCTTGTTTATCTATGCCACCACCAAGATACTTGTAACCCTTATCCATCAAGGCTTTTCTAATACCGCCGTGTATTTCGCCAGCCATTTCTTCTAAATGCGGTATAGCATCTTCTGCTCTGATTGCCTTTTCATAATCTTCTGGTGAATCTATATCGTGCAAACTAAATCCCAGACGTTTTAGCAGCGGAATCATTTTGTGTTCTTCTTCTTCGCTGCCAAATGCAAATACTGTATGCGGTACACCTTTGTTGAATGTTCTTGGATCTGCATCGTCGAGATCACTCACTGCCATGCCCAGCTTGTACCAGTCATACACATCACTTACATTGACCAAGGTTGTGCCTTTAGGAAAACTCAGTGGAGTACCTGGATCACTTTTGAGAAAACGATCTTCATCGTAGTCGGGGTTGTCTTCCGATATAAATTCTTGTGCTCTCATTACATATTCTCACCAAAATTATTATCTCGAAAATTTGCAAAAAATCTATTACATTTATTTTTTACTATTTGTTCGTATTCTGTTTCTGTAACATGCGGAAATAATGATTGATAGTATTGATAAATTCTTTTATTAATCATTGCCTGGTATTCTTTTTGAAAATTATTTTCGACAATTGCATGCAAAAAATTTTCGACAATATTTTGTTTTTGCGGATCACTATCTAGTAAATTAGAATTGGCATATTTAAAGAATTCATACAAGTTAAAATCTATCATATATTCATAAAAATAGCATGAATTTATAAATGAATCCTCAATACGGTCTAATTCAGTTTTATCAATATTTTTAGATATTGTTTGAATTATTTTTAAAAAACCATTTACATGTTTAGACTCTTCTTGTGCAATGATTTTTAAATAATTTTTTTTCTCAATATTTTTAGAAAATTTACAAATTAATACAAGTCCTGTTAAAACTTGAACTTCGCCTACATAGAAGTCAAGTAAGGATTGAATTAAATTTTCTTCACTTAGTAAGTGATTTAAATCAACTACATATTTTAAGTTATTACTAAAATCGTAGTCTATTCTTTTACATAAATGTGTTAATATTTGGGAATGTTTAATTTCTTCTGCGATAGTTTGTTCTAAAAAATTATAGATATTATTCAATTGATCGGAATCTAAACTATTAAAATATTTATAATTCTTGTTTTTAATCGAGTCAAGCAACATAGTATAAGCATTTCCAGCAGTTGCTTCACCTTCAAATGTAAATTGCATCCATGCCCTATATGATTCTTGTGTTAATTTTTTATGTAAAAATTGCGGCATTGACAAATTGTAATTGATAATGTCCACTTCAACATCAAATGGATTTTTCTTATCAAATTGACAATTTTGTATTAAATTTTTATGATGCTCTAGCACAGAGTTTAAGTCAGTCTGATTGATATTCATGTTGCGGGTACCACCATGAATTCACCGTGTCCGATCATGTTGTTTCCTCTCAGCCAATTGATAGCGTACTGATTGGCTTCAGCTTGATTGTTACGATGTACGAAACTATAAACTTCACGGTCGTTTTGATCTAACACTCGCCACCGTGTATTACCTGGTGGTAGGCTTTCTGTGCCTTGTGCCTGTTGTCTTGCTCGCATTCTTGGTCTTACATAGATAGGATCATCAAATCCAGTGTCTCTA